>Ga0194125_10000424_pt1 | contig 70591 bp, 53 predicted proteins | sample TA2KigC250mmetaG_FD_148626 | JGI IMG/M metagenome (GOLD analysis project Ga0194125, IMG submission 148626) | Freshwater microbial communities from Lake Tanganyika, Tanzania - TA2015034 Kigoma Deep Cast 250m | ecosystem: Environmental > Aquatic > Freshwater > Lake | place: Tanzania: Lake...
AATGCCTCAGCCTCAATAATTTTACTCAGAATGTGACGAATAGAGAAGCCGAAAGTAGAGGTGCGTCCAGATCCGAGCATTTTTCGCCTCGGGACTCATTGAAGCCGTTCTTGGATATAAAATATTGCTAACTTATCTGAGCCGACCAATTCGACACGCTGGCTCTTTCAAAAAATCGGCAGTTTATAAACAGACTCTAATTAATCGCGGATAGGAGGGGACGGGAAAGATAATAGCCGTTTAGAGCAAGTCTCATGATCCCATTAACTGAAGCCGATACCCGGGCAAAATTGATCGACCCAAAACTCAAGCTGGCTGGCTGGGGTGAGTCCCAGATCGAAAGGGAGCATTACTTCAGAAAATGGATCGAGCTAACCAGGGGGCGGATCTACCTCGTAGGGAAGGAAGCGCGCCGAGGGAAACCTAAACGTGTGGATTATCTTTTGCGTTATAATGGGATGCCCATTGCCGTTTTAGAAGCAAAGGAAGAAAGCAGGTCCCCGGATGAAGGGCTCGAACAAGCCAAAGAATACGCCGCTTTTTTAGACGTTCCCTTCGCCTATTCAAGCAACGGCCATAAATTTGTGGAGTATGATTTTCTAAATCATCGAAGCCAGGAATTCGATCAATTTCCTGCACCCGCTTCACTCTGGTCCCGCTGGGATCCCGTCAGTTGGCACTTGGACCGAAAACTGGCAAGGGCCGCTGAAAGACCGGATCAATTCGGACCTAAACCGCCTCCTGACCCTTTACTTCATCCCTATTGCCCGCCGGAACGCTGCGGCAACCTTACCCCGCACTATTTTCAAGAGGTTGCCATCCGCCGCGTCATAGAAAGAACCCTGGCCGGACGGAAGAGGATTCTTCTGGCCATGGCCACGGGGACAGGCAAAACTTTCATAGCCTTTCAAATTACTTGGAAGCTCATTCGTTCCCAGTGGTTGAATTGGCGGCACCCCCAAAGGCCTGGCCGTATCCTTTTTCTCGCTGACCGGGTTATATTGAGAGATCAGGCTTACAATAAATTTTCAACCTTTGCTGATGGGGCCAGCGATCCTCGCCATATTCTCGAAGGCCATCCCCCAAAGCTCACGAGGGATCTTTACTTCGGCATTTACCAGAGCCTCTGGAGCGAAGGCCCGCAGGGCAGTCGCCTATTCGAAAAATTCCCGAAGGATTTCTTCGATCTGATTATTATCGATGAGTGCCACCGCTCTGGCTTCGGGACCTGGCGGGAGATTTTGGAGCATTTTCATGATGCCATCCATTTAGGGATGACGGCCACTCCCAAGCAGGACGATAACATCGATACGTATCTCTATTTCTGCTCCGAAGAACCCGAAATAGCCATCGACCCCAATGATCCGGATAAGGGAACCTGGAAGCCTCCGGCCTACCAATACAGCCTTGGCCAGGGCATCGAGGATGGATTCCTGGCGACCTATCGTGTTCACAGGGTGCGGACGACAGTTGATGCTTCCGGCCTTCATCTGAAAGACGCGATTGAAGAAGGGGCTGAAGTTATCGTTCCTGATGGAGTGGAAGCCAGGGAGATTTATTTCACGCCGCAGTTCGAGCGAGAGATAACTTTACCCGACCGCAGCGAGACCATAGTGAAGCATCTGGCTGGTTTGCTTAAGAAATTCAATCCCCTGGAGAAGACCATGGTCTTCTGCGTTGACATAGAGCACGCAGTCTTGGTATCCCGGCTGCTGCAGAACGAATTTACCTATCTGGGCAGCGATTTTTACGCTGTCCCCATCGTTTCCGAAGAAGGGGAGCGGGCGCGGGAATGGCTTGAGTCCTTTGCTGATTCGGATCGTAAGTTTCCTGTGGTAGCAACGACGGCAGAGCTTTTATCCACGGGCGTAGATGTTCCGGCCTGCAGGAATATTGTTTTTATCAAAACCCTCTCTTCTCCCGTTCTTTTCAAACAAATCATCGGTCGGGGATCGAGAGTAGATCCGGCCACGGGAAAACTCTGGTTCCGGATCATCGACTACACCGGGGCAACCAGGTTATTCGATGGCTGGGACCGTCCCCCGACACCCCCTCCGCAACCTCCTGAAGGCCCGCAAACGGCCGGTATCCAGGGAAGGGTCTTTAATGCCAAGGACAGGGGAATCATTGTGGGAGCATCCGTTTTCGTGCGCACAGGGCCGAATACCATATTGGGGCCGAATTACACGGATTCCATTGGGACTTTTTCTTTCATAAACCTGCCCGAAGGCCGGCTCGAGCTTACGGTTCAAGCTACAGGTTTTCGCACCAGGACCATGCGCGTAGATACTACGGCCGATATGACCGCCTTCCTCGATGTTGAACTCCATGAAATCGGTAAATCCGAACCCATAGCAAAAATCCAGGTAAAAGGCCTGGACGTAACTATTGTGGATGAAGCCATCTTCATCATCGAATCGACTGGCGAGCAGCTTTCTTTTGAACAATATACGGACTTTACCCGGCGCAATATTCTAAAGGTTGCCCCCAGGGAAGGTGACCTTCGGGCCATATGGGTGGACCCGGGAAAGAGAAAGAATTTCCTCGAGGACCTTCGAACGTCGAGCATTCATCCCGAGGTGATAGCCGAAGTCATGGGTAGGTCGGATGCGGATCAGTTTGACCTGCTTTCTCATATTGCCTTTGGTAGGTTAATAAAAAGCCGGGATGAACGGGCCACCGCTTTTCGCAACCGCGAGCAGCATTTTATCGAGCGCCATGGAGAAAGAGCCAAAAAGGTTATCCTCGGGCTTCTGGAAAAATATAGAGTGTCGGGGGTCGAAGAAATCTCCGATGCCCGGGTCTTTTCGATTCAACCTTTTAAGGACATGGGCGGGGCTATCGGGATCAGTCAAATTTTTGGAGGGGTTGAAGGTCTGCAATCCTCCATGAAAGAAATGCAAGCAAGATTGTATGTACCGGAGGCGGTTGCTTGATGACAAGATCAAACTCCGAAAACCACCAGACAAAAACCGACCTGGCCAATGGGATATGGCATGCCTGCGACATCCTCCGCCGGGACAATAACTGCGGCGGGATAATGGAGTATGTGGAACACCTCGCCTGGCTGCTTTTCCTGAAATTTTTAGACGATCAGGAGGATGAATGGGAAACCCAGGCCAGGATCAATAAGCGAGAGTATTACCGGATTCTCAAAGGAAAGTTCCGCTGGCGGGAGTGGGCCAAAAAGGATTGGCCGGCCGAGGATCTGATCCGGTTTGTAAACGGCGACCTGATTCCCCACCTTGTAAACCTCCAGGGGGACCCGGTCCGGGACACGATTCGGGGGGTTTTCTCGGAGAGAAACGTGATCGTTTGCGCCTCGGGCTATAACCTCAAGGATGTTCTGCAGATTATCGACAAGATCAATTTCCACAATAGGGATGACGTCTTTACCGCCTCCCAGGTATATGAAGATCTCCTGAGGAGGCTTGGAAGCGAAAACCGGATGGCCGGAGAGTTCTACACCCCAAGGCCGGTCGTCCGCTTCATGGTTGATCTGATAGATCCTCAAATCGGGGAAACAGTCTACGACCCTGCCTGCGGCTCCTGCGGCTTCCTGGCCCAGGCCTACGAAAGGATGAAAAAGAAGGAGCAATCAATAGAAGACAACGAAGTCCTCCAGCAGAAGACCTTTTTTGGCCAAGAAAAGAAGGCGGTTCCTGCTCTTTTGGGCGCGTTGAACCTGGTTTTGCATGGAGTAACCGCCCCGAAAGTTTACCGCCGGAATACCCTTGAGGAAAATATCAGGCAGGTGAACGAGCGCTTTGATATTGTACTGACCAATCCTCCCTTCGGCGGAACAGAAGGCAGGCATATTCAGGAAAATTTCCCCATCCAGAGCAATGCCACGGAGCTTCTATTTGTTCAACATATTATGAAAAAGCTGAAGGCTCCCGATGGCGCCCGTTGCGGAATGGTCGTTCCCGAAGGCACCCTGTTTCGCGGAGGGGCTTTTGCCGATGTAAAGCGTGATCTTTTGGAGCAGCTTAATCTTCACACCATCGTCAGCCTGCCGCCGGGGACATTCGCACCCTATTCCGATGTGAAGACCGCCCTCCTTTTCTTCCAGCGTCCCGGACCTACTCGCGAAACCTGGTATTACGAACTCCCCCTTCCCGAAGGACTAAAAAAATTCAGCAAGGGCGGCCCCATTCAAGATGAGCATTTTGCCGAGCCCCGGGAACTGTGGCAGGCCTGGGATGCCTATCGGAGAGGGCGGAATGCAAAGCCCGAAGCTACGGAACGTTCCTGGATTGTTACCGCGGACGATATCAAGGCCCGAGGTTATGACCTCACTGCCCGCAACCCCAACCGGCGTGAAGGAGAGCAGCTCCCATCCCCCATGGAGATCGTGGCCAGCCTTATGGAAAAGGAGCGTGAGATCCTGAGCATTATCGAAGAGCTGGATGACCTTTTGACCAACAGCCAATCTGGAGGACGGTCATGACCGAGGGCCCTTACAAGCTTCCCTCTGGTTGGCGGTGGGTGAGAATAGCGGAGGTGTGTGAAGTAAATCCACGCCGTCCCCATCTCAATCGTCATGGAGCTCAATTGACTTCCTTTGTACCAATGAATGCAATTGATGAGGCTGCCGGCAAAATAGCCGATTTGGAAGCACGGCCCTACGCAAAGGTCCAAAGGGGCTACACTTATTTCGGAGAAGGGGATGTTCTCTTTGCCAAAATTACCCCTTGCATGCAAAATGGCAAATCTGCCATAGCCCGCGGCTTGATAGATGGCTTCGGGTTTGGGTCAACTGAATTTCATGTATTGCAGCCTAAAGAGTTTGTTCTTGCAGAATGGATCTGGCTCTTTGTGCGGCAAGAACTTTTTCGAGAAAAGGCTAGATTGGCCTTTCGAGGGGCCGTTGGTCAACAGCGTGTTCCCCAGGAATTTGTGGAAAATTATCCTTTCCCCCTCCCTCCTCTCGACGAACAACGCCGCATCGTGGCGAAAATAGATTCGCTGATGGGGCGGCTCAAGGAGGCCAGGCGCCTCCGCGCCGCCGCCCGCCAGGACGCCGACCGCCTAATGCAATCCGCCCTCGCCGAAACCTTCCCCCGCTCCGGCTCAGAGTTACCCAAAGGCTGGCGATGGAAAAAATTGGGGGATGGTTGCATCCAGACAGAAAGACGAGACCCAACAAAAGCGCCAATGACAACCTTCATATACGTGGATATTTCCTCCATAGATAATGCCTTGGGAAAGATTGTTTCCCCTAAAGAGATGAAAGGAGCTGAAGCCCCGAATCGAGCCCGCAAAGTTATCCGAACGGAGGATGTGATTTTTGCAACAACCAGGCCATATCTAAGGAATATTGCCATAGTTCCCTCTAAGCTGGATGACCAGATATGCTCAACTGGCTTCTGTGTTATTCGGGCAAATCGTGAACTTGCTTATCCAAAATTCCTCTTTTACTTATGCCGTTCTGATTCCTTAATAGATCAACTGAATGTATCCAAAATGCGAGGGGCCAGTTATCCTGCTGTGACGGATAAGGATTTATACGAGGCAATAATTCCGCTTCCGACTCTACTTGAACAGAGCCGTATCGTCGCTCATCTTGAAGAAATTCAAAGCCGAGTAATGGAGATAAACGCGAGCCAGTCCAAAATGGAATCGGAACTCCAGCGCCTGGAGCAATCCATTTTGGACAAGGCCTTTCGTGGAAAGTTATAAAGTGAGACTAGAAATGGTGGAAAATTTACTAAAATCTCATAAGGGATTAAAATCGAAGTGCGCGGGATAAAATTGATATGGTCCCAAGAATTTACCTACTTTTTTAAGGGATTTTAAATTATAATCCCAGGGGAATCGGCCACCAAACCGTGGTGCCCATCAGGGAGGCTCAATTATCAACGAGTATATCTCAAGATCGACGGAAGAGATTTAAAAAAGCTAATGGCTATCCTCCTCTCGGACGCGGAAATATTAAGAATGATTCAAGAAAAGAAGCCTCTGCCTATCGATTATCGGGCTAAAATACAGATGCGCGTCAAATCTGGACATAAAGAGAGAGAATTGGATATTCAAGGTGCCGATGAACATGACTTCAGGTTGATTTTGCGCCAGAGTTTATCGAACCCTTTAGATTTTTCCATTATCCTTGCATACAGGCCGCCGAAGTTAAACCAGCTATTTCGGCTCAGGAGGTATAATGGAAAGAGTCATGAACATACCAATATAATAGAAGGAGAGACTTTTTACGAATTTCACATTCACCAGGCAACGGCACGATATCAAGAAATTGGAGGCAAAGAGGATAGCTTTGCTGAAAAAACAGATCGATTCGCTGATTTTCATCAAGCCTTATCTTGTTTAATCAAAGACTGCGGGTTCGAAGCTCCAATTGAACCTCAACGGCCGCTCTTTGAGGGGGTATAAAACATGAAAATAGAGAACATCGAGAGAGATTTTAAGAATAAGCTATGCGAAAAGCTCAGGCTATCAGCTGAAGGGATGGACCGTTACCGAGTTTTTACTCCATTCATGTTTGAAGATGGCGACCATCTCTCCATCGTCTTGAAAAGAATAAATGGTGGGTGGGTCCTGTCAGACGAAGGACATACCTATATGCACTTGACTTATGAAATGGACGAAAAGGATCTCCAGAGAGGCACAAGGCAAAAGATCATAACGAATGCATTGTCTATGTTCAGTGTGCACGACCGAGACGGAGAACTTGTCATCCCAGTTCAGGATGAGCGCTACGGGGATGCCTTGTACAGCTTCATCCAGGCCCTTTTGAAAATTTCAGATGTAACTTTTCTCACCCGCGAGAGAGTACGCTCCACCTTCATGGAGGATTTCCGGGCATTCATAGAGGAGAATGTTCCCGAAAATAGGCGTAATTTTGATTGGTTTGACAGAAAACATGATCCAGAAAGCAAATATCAGATTGATTGCCGCATCAATAGCATGCCGCGTCCTCTTTTTGTTCAGGCAATACCAAATGATGACAAAACCCGGGATGCGACGATTATTTTGCTTCAATATGAGAAATGGGGTATTTCTTTTCGCTCTCTCGCCATTTTCGAAGACCAGGAACAAATCAATCGAAAAGTTCTCGCCAGATTCAGTGATGTGTGTGAAAAACAGTTTTCGAGCCTCGCCGCAAATCGAGAGCGGATAACACGATACCTTATGGAATCCATGCAGAGTATTCAATAGACTGTCAAGGAAGTGAATTCCTGGGGAACAATAAGGGAGTAAGATTCGAGGTCCAGGCATCGGTAATTCGGTATTGAGGTCGCATTACTAGTGATGGGTTGACGAATTTTTCTGCCCTGATTTTCCCCGGCGAAATCTCCCGCGCCCGTCTGATCCTGCAAATCCGGTATAAAAAGGAAGGTAAATGAAAGAGGATGGACTTACACGAAATGAAAAAGTATTGAGGTGAACAAAAGAATGGATTATACTCGTATTATATGTTGGTTCAGGAAATGGTCTTCTTTTAAAACCTGTAACCCGGAAAAGTTATGAAAACAAAGCTTCGCCTTTCTATACCACACGAAAAAATTGCTGCTTTTTGCCAAAAACACAATATCCGCAGCTTGGCCTTTTTTGGCTCCATTTTACGGGAAGACTTCAACGTCCACAGCGATGTGGATGTTTTGGTAGAATTTGTCCCGGGCACGACAGTGGGTTTTTTTAAGTTATATGATTTGGAAGAAGAACTATCCCAAGTTCTGGGCGGTCGGAAAGTGGATATGAACACCCCCAAATCTCTAAGCAAGTATTTTCGGGACAAAATCCTTCTGGAAGCGGAAGTGCAATATGTCCGTTCATGACCCGCTCGTGCGCTTCCGCCATATGCTGGACTACGCCCGTGAAGCCGTTCAAATGGCCGGGGAAAGAACTTCTACAGAGTTAGAAAAGAACAGGCAATTAGGTCTGGCCTTAACTCATCTGGCAGAACTCATTGGTGAAGCCGCCAGTCAAGTTCCACGCGATATCCAAACCCAATATCCTCAAATACCTTGGCCCAAAATCATCAGTACCCGTAACCGCCTCATTCATGGGTATGATTACGTAGATTACGAAATCCTCTTCGATACCATTAAAAATGACCTGCCACCGCTCATAGAAGCCCTTGCTAATATCCTACAGAAAAACGAGTAGAAATTCTTCAGCAAAGATGGGCCGGGGATTACATCTTCAGTTGTCAATATTTATTAGGCAGAGGGGTTTTCAGAAAAAGGGATCAGAAAAAGGGATGCCCTTAAATAATTCAGTTTCTTTTGTATCAATCCATCGGATTTTTAAGTAACAGGCAAAGGTGAAGATTTGGTACAAAATCAAAGAATGACAGGGGGCATTAATAATAAAGCATTTAGGGAAACGGCCGATTCAAGCCGGGATACTGGATGGCCTCCGAGATGAGGTAAGTGACGATATCCTCTACACCTTCCAGAGCGCCAGCCGAATTGACATTTTCTTAAATACCTAATAATATCAAAAGCAAAAGCAGAGGGGTGACAAGAAAAAAGGAGGGTGTAGAATGGCTAAAGTTATTGATACCCATGATTTGCCCGAGGAAGAAATAAAACTCGTCCAAAAATTCATAGATTTTTTGCGGGAAAAAGGCAAAAAGAAAGGCGAAGCGGGCACAGAAAAAGGAAAGATCAATTTTGGTGCTTGGAAATTGGGCGCCAAGGGGAATTTCACCCGGAAAGAAATCTATGATTACCTCTGAAACCGCCCTCCTTGATACAAACGTGATAGTTTATGCCGCAGATGAAGATTCACCCTTTCACGGAGCCTCTTTTTCTTTAAGGGAAAGAGGACTGGCTGAAAACGTTTCCCTATGTATCTGTCCCCAAGTATTAAATGAATTCTTCGCTATCGTAACTGATCCCAGGAGGGTTAGAAACCCAATATCGCAAAGAGAGGCGTTATTGGAGATGGAGAAATATTATCAAGCGGAAAGCATCCTGAAAATTTATCCCGGGCCGGATATTATCCAAAGGATTTTAGACCTCTTGGCTCGTTACGACGTCAGCAAACAAGAAATCTTCGATTTACAATTGATCGCCACCATGCTTTCGAATAATGTCACCCGCCTTTACACCTACAATCATAGTGATTTCACGAAGTTCAAAGAAATAGAAATATTGATCCCTTAATAAAAATTCTTTCCTCAAGAACGAGGGGGAGCTGAGAAATAGGGGACATCAGTTTATACTTTGACCACCTCTTCTTTTAATAATATTGATACTTCATGCCAGCAAGTTTTTTTCAGTCAACTCAGTTCCAATGTGACAAGCTTTATAGTTCTGTTTATGATGAATCCAAAAATATCATCGACCCCAAAGATGTTTGTGGCCCGGATTTTTCCGGCGAAACCTTTTATGTCTTTATAAAAAAGAAGAAAGTGGTTGGCGGTGTTTTGATAGAAGAAAGGCAGGGATCACTAAGACAGGTTGGACGCCCCTGGAACCCTTGGGAGGGAAAAAATGACCCATAGAGAGTGGAGCGGCTTTTCCGGATTACGGAGATGGTTGAACAGTGGGGCAGCTTGCCCCTGAAAATTTAGTTTCTTATTCCTTGGGTTTCTCTGTTTCTCGGAGTCTTTCCACCATTTTCCGCAGATGAGCCGGACCGGAGCCGCAGCAGGCCGAGACAATGCGTGCTCCGGCCTGAATCCAGTCTCCTACATGTCCAGCAAACTCATCTGGGCCGGCCGTATATTTTTCTTCCCCCTCCACCACCTGCGGCGAGCCGGCATTTGGTTTGGCCATCAGAGGTTTCCGGCAACTATCTTTCATAAGCCTGATTACTTCCGTCATCTGCCCGAGAGTAATACGGCCGCAATTCGCTCCGATCACGTCTGCTCCTTCTTCCTCCAGTCTCCTGGCGACCGCTTCCGGGCTCGCTCCCATCATGGTGCGGTAACCTTTGGCCGCCGGGTCGAAGGCCAGGGAGGCAATGACCGGCAAGGAGGTAAATTTTTTGGCTGCCCGCAGAGCGAGGACCGCTTCTTCCAGATCATACATGGTAATAATGTTTATAATCTCCGCGCCACTCCCGGCCAATATCCGGGCTTGCTCCGCGTAAGCCTCCATGAGCTCTTGGGAAGATAGCTCGCCCAGGGGTTGCAGGAGCTTACCTGAAGGGCCGAGATTCCCGGCTACAAATCCTTGAGCGGGCTTAATTTCTTTGATGATCCGGATGACCCCGCGGTTGAGTTCCTCTACTTTTTCCTGAAGACCAAACTTCGTCAGGGAAATCCGGTTTAAAGAAAAAGTAGCTCCAGCGACGATATCGCATCCCGCCTGGAAGTATTCCTTAACCAACTGGCGATATTCATCAGGATGCTCTATTATCCACTGGCCAATGCATCCAGCCAAGTCCGCGCCGGCCTGGTGCAGCATAGTGCCCATGGCCCCGCTCATGACTAATATTTCTTTCGGCAATCTATCCAGGAACAAATTGCCCATTTTCACCTCCAATTTTCCCCTGAGATTTTAAGCTTCTTCGACTTAATTTTACCTTGGCCCCAGGGATGAGGAATTAACTTGGCTCTTGACAACCGGATTTGACCTCATAGATATGATGGTCCTCGCTAATATATCGCTTGAGCCAAACTATAGGCGAGGAAATTTCAAGGAAGCATCTTGCACCAAGCATCTTTTGATTTGAGTTTATTACCTGAAATTTTTATGCTTGATCAAATCGATGTAAGCTTCAGCAACCAGGTCTTCCTTTCTGACCCCGAGTTTTCCCATCAACTCATTTGCGATGATCATACCGTCGCCGGGTTTCTGCCTATCTTGGAGGATGACCTCTAATTCAAGGAAGTTACCAAGCCCCTCCACTTCATCGACATGAATTCGTGTCTGCCCAACCAGATAAAGATGCCGCTTCTTCCGGACTACCCCTTCAACCCCAAGGGCTTCTGATAGAAGCCGTCGTAGCCCATCAGGATCATGCGTTATCGATATTGAATAATCCGTTTTTTTGGGACCATAATTATCCGGTCTTTCGTAGTAAATCAATTCCCCCTGTGTGAGGGAGAGGTGGCGCAGCTTGAGCCGGCCTTTGGGTGAGGCAAAATAAGTATCTTCTTGAAAGCTAATCCCTCTATCTTCACCAATCTGCTCAGCAATTTCCCTAACCCGGGAGGGATTTGGCAAAAGAGCCTTTATTTCGATATTCTGGGGCATGTCATGTATCGCTAAAGACAGATATTGGCGATTCAAATCAAAAAATACTTTGATTTTTTTGGTTTTAAGATAATATCACCTTCAAATTATGTGATCAAGAATTCCCTACATTAAGGTTCTTGGTTTTTTTTCTCTCATCATTTGATCGAAAGAAAAGGAGAAAAATTTCTTGAAATGGCTTTGGGAGGTCAAAAATTTTTTCTTGAACAATGGAAAAAGAACGAAAAGAAAAAATCTTCGATTCGTGCCGCTCTCAAAGAGATTCCATCAAATCCTTTTCGAAGATGAAAAAAGATCTTGGCGGGATTCTGTCAAATTATTTCTGAATGCCATCTGGATAAGGATTTTTCCCCCGTTTAAAAAATGTTTGTAATTTTTTTCTCAGATAGCCAATAATTGCGGGATAAATATTTTCAGAGTTTCCAAAAGATTAGTTCAGTGCCACCATTAACATGATGGTTTCGAAAAATCTAGCGGATCTGGAGGTGTAGTCGCGCCAGGGCTTTTTGCAACAAAGAGAAATCATGATAACAGAGAGAATTTTCTCTATGCGCCCAACTGGATCTCCGTTTTGGACCCTTTTATTTTCTGGATCAATGGGGAAAATGTTAGGAAATTGTAACAGAAATGGTTTGTTTTTCGTATCAAAAATTGGTAATAGGGTTGCTTAAAGACTCAAGTTAATCCAGCGCATCGATCTTATATGGCCATATCTTCTTCGATATTTTTAATAATTATTAAATAATATCAATTTGTTATAAAAATTTCAGAGGATTTCGGAAATAAAAAAGATGAAAAAATTATGAGCCAGCTTGACCTTGGCATATTCGTTGCTAATCCTATAGAAAGGTACTACAACTATGACCATAAATAGGCCCAAATTAGCCACCAGGAATGGAGATCTGAGAACCAAGCTATTTAGCGAACCGCTACAGACGTGCAGGGAGTTAGGTGTGTTAATTGATACTTCTGTCTTTGATTCCGGCCTCATACAACCCTTTTTTGATCGGAGCGCGAGGAAAGGTGGTTATAGGCCATAATTACAAGGAGCCGATTTCAGTCTTATTTAGGAGATGAGTTATGACTATCCACGAACTAATCAAAAAAGCCATTGAAGACAAAGACTTGAGGTCAAATTTGTTTGCCGATGCAATGGCAACCTGTGAAAAATTTGGGGTTCGAGTGGAGTCCCTTATTCAAGATCCTTCGCGCTTCAAATTTAAAATTGACCGGAGTATCATGCAGGGTGGATATCGGCCATGAAAATCCAGCAAATCTTCCTTAAGAAAGGAGCAACGCAATATGCGAAATCCCTTATCCAAGAGTTCCTTATATTTTGCCTTCCTTGTTCTGTTCATTTTTAGTTTTATTGTCTTACCACAATGTTCCAAGAAATTTGAGGTCGTTAAAATTGGCTTTATCGGGCCTTTGACAGGACCGGCGGCTTCTTATGGGATTGCTCAGAGGAATGGCATCATGTTGGCCGCCGAAGAAATCAATGGCGGAGACGGCGTTAGTGGGAAAAAGATAGACGTTGTCTTCGAAGATTCTCAAATGGACCCCAACAAGGCCATTAGTGCCATTAAAAAGCTTATAGACATCGATAAGGTTACTGCTGTGATCGGCGAAACCACGACGGCTGGTACACTTGCGATCGCTGAAACTGCCAACCGAACAAAAACTGTTCTACTTTCTCCATCAGCATCAGGAGCAAAGATCACGGAGGCTGGTGACTTCGTGTTTCGGATTTCCCCTTCCGACTCTTTCCAGGCGATTATGGCATCAAAATTTGTTTATGAAATGGGCCTTAAAAAGGGAGCGGTTGTCTTCACAAATGACGATTGGGGAGGAGGTCTTCAGAAGGAATTCCAGTCGAATTTTAATAAATTAGGAGGCACCATACTGGCTGCAGAGGGGTGCACACCGGGTACGAAAGATTTTAGAACACAATTAGTCAAGATAAAATCCCTCCGGCCTGATTTTATCTACATACCGCTTCATCCGGATGAATCTGCTATTTTCCTCCGGCAGATAAAAGAACTGAAGGTACCTGGTCAGATTGTAGGGGCCGATAATTTCAGTGAAAAAGCAATCCTGAAAGCTGCGGGAGCGGCGGCAGAAGGAGTGATCTTTACAATGCCCACCGAACCTTCAGGAGAGGTATATAAGAACTTCTCAAATAAGTACAAAGCGAAGTTTAATGAGGAGCCCAGTTACAACTCGGCAGCGGGTTACGACTCTCTTAATATTTTGGTAGATGCGATTAAGAGATCTGGTTTTTCGGGTGAGAAAATCAAGAATGCCCTATACGAAAAAAAGGATTACAAGGGGGCATCTGGAATTATTGGCTTCGATCAGAATGGGGATGTAATTACCAAGACATTTGAGATTATTCAGATTAAGAACGGACATTATATTCCATATAAGAGACCCTAGGGTAATCGATGTGAGCTTTGCAAGGGGTGGCGGATCGATCTATCTTCTGTCTGCTACCCCTTTTTATTATGAGAGCTATGCTTACACAGATAATTTTTAATGGGCTTATCGCCGGTAGCGCTTACAGCCTGATTGCTCTCGGGTATACCATGATATACGGTGTCGGAAGACTCATCAATTTTGCCCATGGTGAACTTTATATGGGGGCAGCCTATTGTTTCTTTCTATTTTATATTCAGCTGGACTGGAACATTTATTCGTCCTTTTTTGGGGCAATTCTAATTGGTGCCCTACTCGGTATCGCCTTGGAAAGAATTGCTTACCGCCCGTTTAAAGAATCTTCTCGGCTTATCCCCTTGATTACCACGATAGGAGCTTCTACCTTTTTGAAAGCTGTAGCAATCTTATTTTTTGGAGTGCAAGCTAAAACGCTCCTTAAATATGCATATTTTCAACCATCCTTCGACTTCCTTGGGGCTACTCTAACCCCTGTCCAGGGGTACACTTTGATCAGCTCTCTTGGTCTTATGGCCCTTCTAGCTTTAGTGCTAAAAAGGACAAGGTTTGGGAAGGCCATTCGAGCCACGGCTGAGGATAGAATATCGGCTAGTCATTTGGGGATTGATACGGACGAAGTTACGTCCATTACTTTTGCCATTGGTGGCCTTCTGGCTGCCGTTGCTGGCATCCTTGTTGGCTACGACCAAAATATCACCCCAACCATGGGGATACTAGCCGGTTTTAAAGGATTTACAGCAGCGGTACTTGGTGGGATCGGGAATATTCCAGGAGCTGTTATCGGTGGATTTTGCATCGGATTGGCAGAAAATCTTGGGGCTGCTTATCTCTCTAGCGCAAATAAGGATAGTATCAGCTTTGCTATCTTATTGCTGATTCTTCTTTTCAAGCCAAGCGGCATTTTGGGAAAAAAGTAAATGGGTTACTTATTTAATATTCTTATATTGGGAGGCCTTTTTAGCATCCTTTCAGTCTCCCTCAACATTGCTTGTGGTTATACAGGCATTCTTTCACTAGCCCATGCATCTTTTTATGGCGTAGGGGCCTACACGGTTGGATTACTCACGACCAAAATGGGTGTGCCATTTTGGACAGCTTTTTTACTGGGTGGGGTCTTTGCGGGGATCTGTGGTCTCCTCATAGGAATTCCAACCCTTCGTTTGAAAGGCGATTACTTCCTCATAGCCACGCTTGGATTTGGTGAAATATTTTCTAAATCACTGATTAACTGGGATACACTCACGGAGGGGGCCAGAGGAATAACTAATATCCCTCCTATACAAATCTTAGGAATAAGATTTGATACAGATTTCTCATTCTTCTTCTTTTTATTACTTATTTGGATCATCTGTGTAGGGAGTATCTATTTAATCGAAAAGTCACCTTTTGGACAGATCCTTTTCTCGATCGCCGAGGATGAAGATGGGGTAGCAGCTCTGGGAAGAAACCCGACGTATTTCAAAGTACTGGCTATGGGGCTTTCTGCTTTCTGGGCCGGAATAGCCGGTGGCCTATACGCTTCTTATGTTGGATATATCAACCCCAATCTCTTTACCATTAATGAATCCATCTTGATTTTCACCATGGTATTGCTGGGAGGGTTGAGAAGTATTCATGGAGTCATATTGGGTGCGTTTGTGTTAGTGGCATTACCAGAATTAATGCGTTTTATTGGCTTGCCCGGCCCCTTCGCGGCAGTTATCAGGCAAATGATCTATGGTATGCTGCTTATCCTTATCATGTATTTCAGGCCCCGTGGGCTTTTGGGTAGGGTGAAGTTACGCTAATGCTTCAAGCAATTAATCTAACCAAAAATTTTGATGGTATTGAAGCAGTTAAAAGCTTCGAACTAAAACTGATCCCCGGGAAGATCACAGCTCTCATCGGCCCCAATGGGGCAGGAAAGACAACCCTTTTTAACCTCATCACGGGCTTTTTACCACCAACTGGCGGACGGGTTTATTGGAAAGAACAGGAGATATCCTATAGGCCTCCTTATGAAATCGCAAGACTAGGAATATCTCGCACTTTTCAAGAAGTAAAACTATTTCGAACCCTGACGGTAATGGACAATCTGCTTATATCCAAACGCAAAGGAAAACACGAAGGCTTATGGTCAGTCCTCTGCCATCGGAAGGAATTCAGGAAGCTCGCGCAACAACACAGCTTGGAACTTCTGGATGAACTCAATTTGCTGAATTTATCCGACAAGGCAAATGCCCTATCATCTGATCTGTCCTATGGACAATCCAAATTGGTTGAAATATGCAGGGCAACAGCAGCAAAACCAGACCTGCTTCTCCTGGATGAGCCAGTGGCTGGCTTAAATCCTGTAATGGTTGACAATATAAATACACTTCTTAAACGACTGATGAAAAATGTGGGGGTAACCATATTTTTAATCGAACATAACATACCCTTCGTATTTGAGGTGGCCGACTGGGTAATCGTCATGGACCACGGGGAAAAGATCGCCGAAGGGGTACCCGAAGAAATCAGGAATAATCCGCGGGTGATTGAGGCGTACCTGGGATAGTAAGGCCATGCTACTGGAAATACGTAATCTTTCGGCGTTTTATACGGGACCAGGAAAGCTAGTCCTTGAAGATGTGAATCTGTCGACAGCTCAGCATGAGGTTGTGGCCCTTTTGGGACCAAACGGAGCTGGAAAATCTACCGTGCTCAAAGCCATATTTAAGGAGGCCCAAATTAAAGATGGAGAGATTTTTTTCCAAGGAACTAACATTTGCAACCATCCTTCAAACAAGATTGCTCATTTGGGAATAGCTTTCATTCCAGAAGGCCGCAGACTTTTTCGCTCAATGTCAGTGGAAGAGAATCTGGAAATGGGTGGATTTATTCTTAAAGACCGGAACGAGCTGAAGGGAAATAAGGAAAAAGTCTTCCAGCTTTTTCCTTTTCTCGGTACTCGACGGGGCCAGGCTGCAAAAAATCTCAGTGGGGGGGAGCAGCAAATGCTGGCCTTTGGCCGGGCACTGATGGTTAACCCCAAACTGGTTTTGATGGACGAACCTTCTCTGGGTTTAGCCCCACAGGCAGTTGATAAAATTTTTAATTCGATCAAAATTATAAATAGCCTTGGAGTGGCCATCCTACTGGTGGAACAAAATGTGAAGAAGGCCTTGGAGGTAGCGCACAATGCTTATGTTCTTCATCTGGGTAAGGTTGTATTCAGAGGGCGACCGTCCGAAATCCTAAGTAGTGAGAAATTAAAGAATCTTTATTTGGGAGGGTAGACAATGAAGCGGGACGTCAATGACGAATTCATAGAAGAGTATATTCGGATCGGATCTATAAATGAAAATGACCGGGTATTAAGCGTAGGCCCTGGATCATCCTCCACAACCCTCCCGTTCGCATTGGCCGCATCTTGCCATCATGTATACAGAATAGATACCCGTCCTTCGATGATATCATTCCTGGAGCAGGAAAAGTTGAGAAGGTATGTTGGCAATGCATTAACTTTCGGAATCTGGGAAGAAAAATCAGGATTCCCCTGTGCGGATAGCTCATACGATGTTGTCAGTTTTTACGGCACAGTAAACAATGTCTCTGATCCGTGGAAGATATTTGGGGACGCGTTTCGGGTCCTTAGGGCTACAGGTAAGCTGCTGTGGGGCGGGATCTGCGTGGAGGAAAAATCCAAAAAATATAGGGAACTCTTAAGGGCTATAGAAAACAACGCGCAAGATCCGGTCACAAGGTATCATATCATCAAACGTTATACCTTTGAAGAGCAAATGAGTATGGCCTTCAAGGCTGGGTTCAAATTTATTCTCTTCAGGCCGTTCCTTCATCGAGTAGATTTCATATCTCAATTCGAAAGGACATTCAGCGGTGATTTAAGGGGAAACCTCATGAAGGAGGCCCTGGCAACCATCAAAAATTCCCATCCTGATAACCCGCACGAAGACGCCTATGGCTTCATAGCAGTTCTGGCTAAACATGGGTGTGATAGTTATAAGGTTTCGATAATGAAAAGGGAATCTTTTAGATGAAGAATATAGCTGAATATTATCGCAGCCAGGCTGGTCAGGAAAGATATCTTGATGCCTTGACCAAACTGGCCTCCCCCAGCCCTAATGATGTAGTTTTGGATGTAGGAACAGGGTCAGGCACAGTTTGGCGTGCTCTATCTAACCGCGTACAGAAGATTTGTGCCATTGATCCAAATAAGATTTACATTGACGAAAATGAGGAGCCCGCCAAGAATCTGGTGTCAAATCGCGAAGTCTTACACTTCAATGTTGAGTTTATGGTTCTCCGGGCAGAAGATATTGGGGTAACTTTTTCTGAATCATATTTTGACACTGCAGTTTGCTGGGGCTCCGTCCACCACTTCCAGGATTATCAGAAATCCCTGAAGGGTATTCAGAAGGTGAGCAAACCAGGAGCAAAACTGATCGTTTTCGATGCTTTCTTTCCAGAACCTGTCAGGGACTTTTGGGAATTTGCTTCGACTATCCACGATCCTACCACCGTGCGCCACCACACCTATTTCGAATATATGGAAATGCTCCGGGCAATCCATTTTACCCCCAAGATTATCATACCCTTCCGGCATTCGAACAATTTGGACAACTGGTTAGATACCATCAATCGAAAGGATGAAATTATTATTGAAGAGATCAAAAACCTTGATCCTGGTAAATACGATCTATGGCTGGAAAAGGCACAAAAGAGCGGAAAGGGTTTAAGGTTATCTTTGAGGGAGGATATCCTAACCCTATCGGATGAACAGAAAGCTTATATGTCCATCAAAAACCTCGGTGACGATGATTGGGAATTCACGTATGATACCTTTGTCTTGATGGCGGAAAAGGGTGAATAGTGATGAATGATGTCGAAAAACACGATTTAATTGCTGCCTATGACCAGTTTGCTGAATGGTTTCAGATGATAGACTCGGTTTATTACAAACCTGAACAGACAGAAAAACTTACTCATTTTATGAGAAAATTAAAACACGACATCTATTCTATTCTCGATTGCGCCTGTGGCATTGGTTCCGTGGCCATTTACCTGGCTAAAAATGGATTTATGGTTAGTTGCTCTGATGCCAGCGAAAGGATGTTAATGCATACTAAGAGGAACGCTGAGAGTGCCGGGGCTTCTGCGGTGAGGTTCTACAAAAGTGACTGGAGAAATCTCGACGAAAATGTAGTTGGAAAATTCGATTGTATTATCAACCTTGGAGTCAGCATTTATCATCTTGACGGAGCAGATCTCTTAGCCGCTTTGCGGAATATGAAGGCGAAGCTGAACCCAGGCGGCTTATTAATTTTGGACAATAAGAATTGGCAGGAAGTGCTTCGGGTAAACGAAGGGAAGCAAGAATTACGCTTGATAGAAAAGAGACAAATTGTTAGAGTATTCAATGGAGGCAGGCCTTTACCCTTAAATGAGGACCAAAAATATTATTTCTTCGATATTGCCTGGTCAGAGGGACGGCAGTGGATCATGAAGGTTGTTCGACTTCCCGCCAGAGAAGTCCATGAACTACTGAGCAAGAGAAGCATTGCTTTCTTAAATATTGACAACCAGCCGATTTCCATAAAAATTCGAAACGGTATATTCACTGCTAAATACTGTCATAATCGACCGGGCACTCCATTTGACAACCTTCCACACGAAAGTATTCCGATATCTGGCTGGCCTGTATCTTCGTCTAATTTAGCCGAATTGATCGAACAAATTGGCTTTGAAAACATAAAGATTTTAGATAAATACAAGGAATTATATGAGGACAATGATCACCCCCAAATGGGTCTCTATGATCTGATAATCGCTTTTAATCCGCGGTGAATTCTTAAATGATTAAAACTCTCCTTGTACGTCCCCCTGAATTACGCGAAGCGTCTTTTGCTCAATTCTATACCCTCCACGAAAGTCTGGGAATTGGATATTTGGCGGCTTATCTCAGGGTTAAAGGTTATCCGGTTGAAATCCTGGATGCTCAGATAGAGGGCCTAAATTTGGAGAAAACCATTGAAACAATCAAGGCGAAAGACTTTGATTTACTGGGAGTTTCCATCATTTCTCCCCTTGCCTTTTCCCCAGCCATCCAGGTCATCCGAGGCATCAAGGCGCTGCCAAGGAAAGTTCACGTTTGTATTGGCGGGCAATATCCGACATTTTTATACGAGCCTATTTTGAGGAAACATCCGGAGATTGACACTGTCGTCCGCTTTGAAGGGGAAGAAACTCTGCTTGAGCTTGTGGCCCAATTAAATGAGCCGGAAAGTTGGCCCTCGATAAAGGGAATTGCTTTCCGCCGCGATGGTCAGGTATTGGCTACGCCTCCTAGGCCTCTTCTTTCTAATCTTGATGTTCTCCCTTTTCCGGCTAGGGACAAATTGCCTCTGTTAATAGAACGGGGTGGGCTGCCAGCGATCTCCAGCAGCAGAGGCTGCCCGGGACAGTGCTCATTCTGTAGCGTTTGCGCCTTTTACGGCACCCCTCAGGGCAAGGTCTATCGGGCGAGAACCCCTGAAAATGTAGTTGAGGAAATTAAAAGCCTCAAAGGCCACTACGGCTGCGATGAGCTTTGGTTTGTGGACGATAACTTCTTGGGGCCAGGGAGATTAGGCCAAAAAAGGGTAAGGCACTTATTTTCATTATTGAAAAAGGAAGATCTTAAATTAAATAGGATTGATTACTCTTGCCGGGCTGATAGTGTTGTTCAGGATCCTTCTTTAATGGATATGGCCGTTAAACAAGGAGCTGGACTTGTTTACTTGGGCGTTGAGGCTGGGGTGCAGCGGCTTCTGGATCTGTATAACAAAGGAACCACGGTAATCCAGAACCTGGATGCGATACGGATCATCAAGGAGAGTGGCGCTGAGCTCAAAATGGAATTTATTTTTTTCAATCCCTGGATTACCTTTGAGGAGGTAAAGGAGACATTATCTATTTTAGAAAAGATGAAAGTATATGATCCTTATATCCTGACCTCTATTTTAACAATTATGAGGGATACCCCTCTGGCTTATGACATTGAAGTTGGGCGCCTGCGGGTGTTTTCCCCTCCCCGGGAGGAGCTTAAAAACTTTGATATGGACTCTTTTATTCCTTACCAAATCGAGGATGAACGCGTCCGGATCTTATTCCGCATCGTTTCTGCCGCGCTTAGCCAGTTTGAACCTGCCTTATATGCAATCTATGCCCTTTCCAATGTCCTAAGAGAAAAAAAGCGTACCTTGGGTGATGAGGTTTTAAGGCAATATTCCGAAATCGTTAATGATTATAATAAGTTAATTAATGAGACTTCGCTGGACGTCTTTAAGGAAGTTATGGCCGAGGTTGAGAAGGTTACCTATTCCCCAAATTCAGAAAATGTGCTAAATTTCGAGCAAAGCCTTATCCAAAAAGCACTGCGGTTCGCGACTTTTTTGAGCAGTATCCTGAATACGCAAAGACAAGCTTTGCTCGAAAAATTGCATGAACTCAATCGCACGACATGATTTTCTCGAAAGAAGAAACCGGCTGCGGAAAGCTGTGGGTCAGGGATGGCTCTTACTCTGGAAAGGCGCAGAGCATTTCAACGAAAATCTATACTATCTCACGGGTCTGGATGCCTTCCACACGTTTGCCCTTATTTCCCTGGAAACAGATAAGGAATATGTGGCAGCAAATCCAATTGAATATCCTCATTTAAAGACTTCTTGTGATATCCAAGACGTTCGAAGTGTTTCCTCCGGTGAGCTCGCCCGACATTTAATCCGCCTTCTTTCGGAGCACAAAGTATCTACCCTTTACTGTGATTACGCCTTAAATTCCCGAACTCCCATATCTCCCGAGTTGATCGACCTTTTACGCGGTACCTTCCCTGGATTAACCTTCAAACCTCTGCCATCGCAGCTATTACGAATGCGGATGATCAAAGAACCTTCAGAGGTGGCAATTATAAAAAAGGGTATAGGAATCATCAAGACCATATTTGAAGAGTTACATGAATTGATCAAGCCCGGCGTTCTTGAGTCGCAGATAGCTGGGGAGATTTATAGGAACCTTGTCAAGAATGGTTTTAATATATTTTATGATATCTTCGTCGCCTCTGGAAGCAACTCGGCGATTCCCTATTACCGACAGAACCGGGATAGGCTGCCAGATCAAAGCTTGGTATTAATCGACATCTGCGCAGCTCTTGATTATTATGTTTGTGATTTCACGAGGACTTTCCCTACCTCGGCCAGATTTGCCCATGAGCAAGAAAGCTTATACGCGATAATCAAGGAGGTTCAACAAGAAGTGCTTAGAAATGCCCATGTGGGCACCACTCTGGCTATATTGTCCGAAATAGCAAAAGAAGGGTTTGCAAGACATGGTTTGGGTAATTATTATCTCAATAAGATCGGCCATTTTGTGGGTCTGGCCCCAGATGACCCAGGGAATAAGGATACTCCACTTGAAAAAGGAATGGTGATGACGATTGAACCCGGTCTATATATTCCAGAAGAAAGGTTGGGCTTGCGAATCGAGGACACGGTGATTATCCAATAAGCTGTGCTCCTAGGAGCAATTTCCCAAAAGGAGGGTGAGAATGGGGAGAGTGAGTAGAAAAGAAATCACACAAGCTCTGGATATCCTTGAGAGAAGCATTCTCTCCCTGAATTACGAAGGCTATTTTACAAGAAATCTATTCAGAGAGCTAAAACCTGTTTTGGATCTCTGGGTAGGTTTTAGGGTTCACCTCAATACCCAAGATGGTCATGAAAAAAAGATTCATTGTTACGGCCAACTTGAAGAAGACGTAGCAGACTTAAAAAAAGAATTTGAAGGGGAAGTTGATAAAATTAGTGAAGATTTTTTGAAACGTTTAAATAGAGGCGGAAGTATATGGGAGCCTAAAATCATTCCGATAGAAAAAAAAGTCACAAGCGACTACGGGGAAAATTATATCGAAACCCTGATCGATATCCCACTATGGGTGAAAAGGTGTTTTAAGTGTAATGCCCCTTTCTTTCTTGAGTATGATTCCAATCGATGCGCAAATAAGAACTGCACCGATTCGAAGTTCGAACCGGTCTTGCGTGGCATTATTCGCTTTTATTCTTTAGCGCCCTCGCTTCCGGTCTCCTCGAAGGATGTGAAGAGGGTATCTAAGATATTTAGCGCTCAGGAAGATCCTGACTGCTTCCCGAGAGGCTCTTATGAAGATGGAGGTTTTTGTGGGCCTTGCAAGTTTTCTCATCTGTGTTTCAAGGTCCCTCCACCTAGGCGCAAAGACCTACTTGACCCTGACGAAGTGGTGCATCAGCTTCATGATAAGTGCCGAATGATAATGGGCTCAGCTTACCAATTCCCCACTCTGCTCTACGATGCGAAAAAGAAAGTGCTTCGATATCGGGCGGTAGACTACATAGACCTTCAAAGAAAAGCCGAAAAATCCTTAACAGAGATCGATTGGGATAAGATTGAGAGGGATCTAAGGGACTTCAAGGCGCTTGTCCCCGATAAAGAAGAATATGGGAGAATCCACGATGCTTATGAGCAAGTGGCCAAAATTGTCAAAAGAGGTTCCCCCCTAACGGATAACGGACTTAAAACCGCGGCTCAGTATTTGCTCCAGAACGTAATCCAGCGAACGCAAACCGGAATTACGCGGTATATCTGGAATGCCTGGGAAAGCCGTAATTTAATTTTTGATCCAGATAATCCCCCCCCTGCTAAAACCCAACCTGATCTTGCAGGTGAAGCCCTTCGCCATTTCGTCGAAGGCCTTTTTTTTACAGCAAAATACGATGGCATTATTGCAACCCCGTTGGGTTATCTTGGTCAAAAATTGGGTGTGATGTTTATCATTGTTGATAGAGAAAAGGGCGAGAACGCGACAAAATTTAAAAATAGGTTGAATGAAGATTCAGTTACCTTTCTGCGTATCTCACGCGAATTCGGTCCTTTGCTCTTCCACTCTCTCATTTATGAGGTCTATACTAAAGCTCTCAATGAATTAGAGAAAAAGACCATCAATGAAGTACCGAACATCCTTTTGTCGTTATTGCCAAAAGTCCTTAATATTGTGGCAGGTGGCTTTTGGAGCCTCCGCCAGATAATCGAAGCACAGCAGCGGTCTGGCCATCCCCACGCCCCTAAATATCTTCATGCCTTTGAAGGGTCCGAAGAACATTATTTTCTCAAGGAAATAAAGGGGGGGGAAATTGATGCGACTTGGAAGTATGAATTTAACAATCCATCTTTCGAGGACGTAATAGACGCTTGGCATAAAAACCAAGCTAAGGTGTATGTTTTCTGCCCAAATGGAAGTAAGGTCTACAAGAAAGATCGAATAAATATAAGATCACGTTTTTTATTGCCGGTACGTACTGAAAAATTAGAAGGCGGAGCTTATTCGGACGAAATTCAAGGGGTGTTCGATCTTTATTTTGACCTTAGTGATTACATTCTCACCTGGCACAACCAAGAACTATTGCGCGAACTTAACTTTCTCTTTGTTCAAACGGCGAATGCAGCTAATCAAAAGCAGAATGTATTGAAGCATTCCACCAAAGCGGCCGTAGCTGCGATTATGAGTCGGAACATGTCCCATAATGTCGGCTCACACGTATTATCTTATTGGACTAACTTAACGAAAAGAGAAATTGAACGGGCAGACAAGAATATAGCCAAAAAAGAGTGGTCGCCAAGGAAAGAAGATTATGGTGAGCAGAAAAAGATAATCGAGAAGTCGGCAAGCCTTATCGATTATCTCAAACAGAGGATGGACTTTATTGCTGAAATGGCCACAACGGTCCCTTCTTGGGAAAAGAGTTTGCGGCTTGCCGAAATTATCGATGATTTTAAGAGTCAAGATGCTCTCTTAGATAATATAGGTCGTTCAGAAGGGTTTACTTATAAAAGAGGGTGCATAAATGAAAAAGGGCAATGTGACCGTGAAAAATGCCAGCGGTTGTTACCCAACAAAAATGTGCAGGGACAGAAAGAAATTGAGCCTGATTGCATGAGCATTGTTTTTAATGAACAACCGAAAGGCATTTCTGCGTCCATCCCCCATGGCCTTATTGGGCGCCAAGCTTTATATTCTATTTTTGAAAATTTTATTAGAAATAGCACGAAATATGGTGGGCAACATTTAAAAAACCAAATTAAGGGGTCAAATACAAAAAAGGCGTTAGTATTTACTATTGATATATCTAAAGATAGCAATTATAAGGATTACTGGAAAGTTGTCCTATCGGATAATATAGGAAATTGTCTCATTAAAGATGAGAATGGTGAAACAGTCAGAGATCGTTTGCATCGATCTCTGCAAGAGAATCGGTTCGTTGACGAAGAGGGAAAGTTGGTGCGGGAGGATTGGGGGGTAAAGGAAATGAAAATATCTGCAAATTTTTTGAGAAAGGCTACTGTTGACGAATTATCGGTAATCCAAAAGGGTAAAGAAAATTCCCCACCCTTAGTAGCGTTTGAGTGTTACGCCGATTGCGCTAAGAATATGAGTAATGGAGCATGCGGACAGAATTTGAAACTAAGTATTTATTTAAGAAAACCAAAGGAAGTCTGCATTATTGTTGATAAAAAAGAAGAACATGACTCAAATTCCCTGGAGAATATCAATGAGGGGATATACTGCTACGCTCAAAACCAATTACAGGAAATATTTGCCAGAAATGAAACAGTCCCACACCGTTTTATTATTTTTCGAACAGCTGATTATGAGGAAATTGACAAAATTCTCTCTAAATTCAGAGACCAGTTGCCGTATAGGATAATAGTCGCCCGAGAAAACAATCCTTGGAAATCTTGCAGGTGGCTCGAATGGCACAAACCAGTCTGTGTCCCAGACAAGGTCATTCCTTTTGGCTCAATTAGTTCAAATCCCAGAGGTTTTGTCACCAAAGCCTATGAATTGTACGTCAGGGCGAAATTTAATGGAAGCAAGCAAGTATTAATCCGCGGAAGGGGCGGACAGGAAGAGAAGTGGCAAATGAAAATGCCCTTTAAGTGTTATGTAAAAAAGGACTTAATCAATTTTTCGCCCAAAAACTGGGGTGATTGGATAATATTCGATAACCATGGGTTTTATAGCCATATTTGCCTCGACTCGTCTTTTTACTACCATGATACGTCGGGAGGTAACTCCTTTGGAAAACTTCTCGAAAATCTTTATACAAAATCTGAAGAGAGGAAATTGTTTGTATGTGAGGTGATGGAATCTGCGATGACTAAGGTTGTCATTATTGACGAAAGACTATGGAAGAATTCTCAGCATGATAAAGTGTTTGATATTGCGGGTGGGGGATCTTATACATCAAATTATGCGAAGCTGCTGGAAAAAAGGGGGATTTTTCTGATACCTGTGGACGACTACGTCATTTCTGAAGGTGATCAGAAAAGAGTTCTTTCGGAATATGATAATGTTCCCTTCCTGATAATACACATGGGAATATTGGATAAAATTAAAGGCGATTTTTTAGAGAAGGCCAGGCACAAATATCCGTTTGTTTTAATCGATTCAGGGCGAGGAGAGCCGCCGAATATGAAACAAGGTATGCGATACATTCCTATAGGGGCACTTGAAAATCTTATAGCCGAGGGAGACAAATATGCGTTAGCCCAAACGATCTTCTCTGTGAGGAGGACTATTGATAATGGATAAACTTGAGCAAGATAGGCTAATTATAATAGTATGTACGGTGGATAATGAAATTTGGAAAATTATTAGGGGAAAAATGAGAAGGCAAAACGCTCCTGAAATATTTTGGACGAACGGGGTAGTTATCAAGGTAGATGTGAAGGAAGAGGATTTTGATTATAATCTGGTTTATATTGATCAGGAAAATAGTGGGTTAAAAAAGAAGTTAGAAAATATCATAAACGGCACGATGAAAGAGAGGATATGCATCGCCGCTCATAAAAGTAAGAGGACCAATGATCATATTAGTGTGATTCTATCGTCTATTGAAAGAGAAAGATGTGAAGGAAGAACTAAGGTGTGTCAAACAGAACCTCTCCTATTTCATCGCGAGGCAGAAGAGTATTTTTGGTCAGAGGGTTTGTTGCCACTTCTGAAGAAAATCGGAGAGAAGGATTACAGGGATTATTATGACAGATTATGGAAATTATTTCTTCCAGGACTGGACATTGCCCTATTTCTTCGGGAAAAATTAATGACAATAATGGTGGCTTATGATTTGATCAGCCAGGCAAAGTCAGAGAACCCCTTGTTTTCGCCGCCAAATGATTTAGAGGGAAGAATTATAGAGGGCATTGAAAAATTAAAGAACGATCCTGAAATTCGCTTTCGTTGGGATCAATTTAATAAATTCCCTTCATATAAGGAATTAATCAAGAAAGCACAATTGAAAATTCCGGCGATGAAATTCCCTGAAGAGTTAAAGGAATTTGCGGCAAATCTTAATAGAGAAATTGATGCGTTTGAGAAGAAGCTTATGGACCATCGGTAACATGTCAAGGTTTGTTCGGACTATTTGAAATCGAAAGGTATCCAATGTGTGCTGGGGGCCTTTGATAAGAATTACATAAAGATGCTAGTGTAAATACTTGCTCCGGAAAAAATGAGTGGTTTTTTCGAATTAGAGCAAGTTATTGATCTCTGGAATGATTTTTCAGGAGCAGGGATGGCGGAAGTCGAAAAGATTCTCAGTGAAATCACTCAGGATTGGAAATTTTCAATCGCAAAAGGGAATCCATAAACATGCCGGGGGCTCGGAGTAAATTCTATTACGGGATGATCGAAGAAGATACCTCAAAGGAAATCGATGCTTTTTTGCAGAGCAGCCAGGGCATCTTATACTTGAGGTGGCCACTCGTTTTTGACGGAAAATTACGTCTCGAGGATATGGAAAATTCATCTTTATTTAAATTAGGGCCGGCCTGTAAAAAGGAAACGGCGGAAATAAAGAAACTCGTTAATTCCGATATGACAAAATATATTGTGATTCCCAATTTACATCTTCTTGCGCATGCCGGAGAGCACCCTGGCGGATTTTACTCGCGACTTGTGCAAATGTGCAATTTTTATATGAATAATCACAAAATTTTCTTTGTTCTTTCCTGCTGTCGCGTACCAACAGCCTTCCGGAAAGAGAATTCTCTTCTTGATCAATGGGAATTTATTGCATGTAAAAAATCACTGGAAGAAAGTATTGAGGAATCCCAAAAAAACTCTTCATCGGGAGCACCCGACTTGTTTTTGGAATTGCGAAGGATTTATGGGCAATTAGAACGGCATCATTTCGTAAAAATATGTCCCGCGTTAGAACAGAACAATATAAGGGACTCATTCGAGGTTGCCAGAAACGCCCAACTGGATTGCCTTATAAAAGCGATAATTGAATCCACGCTGCCGTTTAATTCCGAGATTTACCTACAGGACGATCAGTTGCTCGATGAGAGGAAACCTCAGGAAATTACTGGAATAAAGGACAAACTTCGCCAGTTGATTTTTGGCCAGGACGAGGCCATCCAGCGCGTCGTCGACGTTGCGTTGATGGTATACGGCTCCAAGCGCATCGATGACAGACCGAGGCAGATTTTCCTATTCGTTGGCCCCAGTGGAGTTGGCAAAACAGAACTCTGTCGACAATTAGCTGGTATCCTACCCGGTTATAGGTTTTTGCAGATCAACCTTGCAGAATACAAAGACGAGCACTCGGTGAACAAACTCATTGGTGTCGGAAGAGGATACGTAGAGAGTGAAGCTGGTGGCATATTAACTGAACCGGTCCGTTTATATCCACGGCACATCATTATCTTCGATGAATTGGATCATGGGCATTCATCTGTTCTTCAACTTTTTTATAAGATCTTCGAGGGGACGATCAAAGATGGCAGAGGACGGGATGTCTACTTTCGGGACTGCTTTATCATCATGACAACAAACAAAGGCATAATCTCAGATGATGTTTCGCCCGAGGAGAGACGCCATAAAATCGAAAATCAATTAAAGCAAGAAGCAAAGGATGAAAAGGACCGTCTGCAGTTTTCAGAAGCATTCCTGGGAAGGATCAACTGGATTATTCAATTTAACAGGCTGAATACCTCAAACCTTGTTGACATTGCGCGCTATTATTTTGAGAAGCGGATTGTCGAACCCTATCACGAGCTTGGCGTTGAAGTTAATTTTGAACCTGTGATCAAACCACAATTATTGAAAGAGAATATTTTGGATATTCGTCATCAATTCTTTGAAATCTGGGCATTAATGATCCGCCCGGGTGAAGAGCAAGGGGCAAGGCGCCTTTACCAATACATGGACGAAATGCTTATTTATCCCCTGGAACTATTCCGGATAAATTATCGTGAGCATTTTAAGAAGAATTACAGAATAATATTAAGATTCCAACCCTGTTTGTTAGACTTGAATTATGATAAAGCTTCTATCCTTTTAATCGATGACGAAGCTGACGAATTGGGCAATGTTAAGGATATATTGAAGGATTATTCTGTATCTGTGGATTATTCAGATTTTAAGGGGAAAGCTTATCTCGAATTCGTGAAAAGAGCGTCCATGGTACTCTTAGATTTGCTGGATAAAGAAGGGAAAAAAGTCGGCATAGATGTTCTGGACGAACTTAGAGAGAAGGGATTGAGGATTCCTATGGCCATATACACCTCGTTGCCCGATGGTCCAGATCTTGACGATCTGAAGTCAAATCTCTGGAGATATCGAATAAATCAATATATTAATAAAAAGAGCAAGGATGAAATTAAAAAAGCGGTGATTTTTCGTGCCATTCAGGAATATTATTTGATGACAAAATGCGAAAAGGTGGCCATCGATAAAGCTAAGCTCGTCCCTCCTACCTCTAAGGAAAGTCTAAAGAATCAGGCAGTATTTACTCTCGATTATAATATAATTGGGGTAATAAAGAGTGACAATCCTTAAATTCGGTAATTTACCATGGTGGATCAATCATCAACGGCTCAAAGGCTTTCCGGAGCCAATTAATCACCTGATTAATCAGGTGAGCTTTTTTAAAAAGTTTTGCGTGGAATGTGCAGGGAAGCAGTTCGGTAAAATTGTTCACCTACTGGAAGCCATAGAGGGTAAATTAAAAGAAAATCCCGTAGATGAACAAATAGCCGAATGGGTGGACCAGTTAAAAGATGAGATTTCCCAAAACCGACTGGAGAACATGGAACCGAACTTTTTATCGCTCCCTGTTGATGTTTTTAGAAATAATGCGGACAAACAGATCGTAATAGAAATGGATCACGATCTCCTCAAAGACGTTATGTTGCAGATTTTTAAAAATAGGTATCAACTGTTCCGGCGGTATGACGGCGCCTTAGGTGGCATGTTCCCGCTTCGCGACCTTCTCAAAGACGGGAAAACCCTGTTTGTATGCCGCAGCAGCTTCGCAGTAAAGCTTGCGGATCACGGATTTCCTACCGAGCGAATAATCTGCATGGACTTTAAAATCCCCGAGGATATTCCTTTCCGCAAAAAGCTGATCTTTCCATTTAAGATCAAAAAATTGGATGATCTGATCCCATGAATGATTTGATGAAAGAAATCTTCTACAGCGTCTATCCGGATTGCCAAGGCTTGGAGATTTTCAGCGTTTATGGTCCACCCGGGAAGTCCGAGAATCCAAAACGGAATATGGAATTGCTTTATCAACGCAGGGCTCAAGGGGATCGAAAGGCTATCTTGATTTATGGTTTCGACAGCTTGGATAGATTAAAGAAAATGTGGGGCAAAGAAATCTTTGAGGCCTCAGGGATATTTTATATCAAACTTCCTTCATCTTTGGATGAAATAAAGAGTGCACTAAACCAGGCCATGAGGTATGAGGAGCCCGGTTTAGAAAGCGCTGCGGATGAAGGCGTAAGAAAACAATTCTTGATCGAGAAGATCCGTGAATTCAAGCACGGATTCGACAACCTTTGGATGTCAATGGAGACCTCTTTGAATCTTATCAAGCGTTTCCTACCGAAAAGGCCGCTGGATAATGCTACTATTAGAAAAAAGTTAAACATCTCCTCAATCAAAAAACGCGTTGCTCAATCTGGGCATCTTCTGGATTTAATTAACCAAGTGGATCTTTCCCGAAGTGAAGACCTAAGGAAGCTTTTTAAAGAGATTATGAAAGATTTGGGTCACATCGAAAAAGACAAAGTATCAGAGGAGCAATTGTTAATGTCATTTTCCGAATGTATTCAAAGGATTCGTCAGGTATCCGAAATCCTTTCAGAAGCGAAGGAGTTGGTTAAAGGTGAGTAAGCGTGTCCTCTTTATCGATGATGAGCTGGAGTTATGGGAAGATATTTTTCGAAAAGAATTGAGTTCCTATGGTTTTGAAATTAAATGTGAATCCGACCCTTCCAAAGCGGTTGAGATCATTGAGGCCTATCAGCCGGATGTGGTGATGCTGGACATTCGATTCCCTGGTGGCAATTTGGGAAAACCAACTCTTAAGAAGATTAAAGCTCTTTTTTCAGATTTACCAGTTATGATGATCACGGGCACCATGGATAAGGCCGAGTTTCAGCCAGAAGATTATGCGCTGGCGGATTATCGGTATGCAAAAGCGGCTATTACCGATGGTGATTTTTCGGATTTGGCCCATAGGCTTGACCAGTTGATCGAAAAATATCGATCCAATAGGTTAACCCAAAGCCCCGAATCTGCCATTAAGGCTAATCTTGAAAAATACGGATTTGTAGTGGGCGAAACCCCAGGTATGAAAATGGTCGCTGAGATGATTAATAAAGTGGCAGATCAAGATGTAACCATTCTAATAACCGGTGAATCGGGGACAGGCAAGGAGCTCGTTGCTCGTGCCATACACGGACTTAGCAAGCGAAGGGATCAACTCTTTCAAACCATTGTTTGTGCAGCCATTCCGAAAGATCTCCTGGAAAGTGAACTGTTCGGCCACGAGAGAGGCGCCTTCACCGGAGCCATCGTTACTAAAAAGGGAAAATTCGAGGTCGGTGACCGAGGGACCCTCTTTCTGGATGAAATCGCCGATATGTCCCCCGAAGTACAGGTCAAACTGCTCCGATTTCTCCAAGAAAGGAAATTCGAACGTGTCGGTGGTCATCAAAGTATCATTTCAAGTGCACGGATCATAGCGGCTACGAATAAGGATTTGAAACAAATGATCCAGGAAAGTCGTTTCCGAGAAGATCTCTTTTTTCGATTGAATGTCGTTTCCATTCATGTGCCCCCTCTGCGAGAAAGGAAGGAAGATATCCCTCTGCTTTTTAAATACTTCGTGGAAAAAGCAAATCTCGAATCGGGAAAGAAAATACTTCCCATTCTACGTGATGATGTAAAGTCCCTATTGGTGGGGTATACCTGGCCCGGTAATATCCGGGAATTGGAAAATGTGATTCACCGGGCTGTAGCATTAGCCGAAGAAAATATCCTCCAGACGATCAATTTTCCAGATCTTACTCAAAATGACAAGCCTAATCGTCCTGTCTTTCCTGATGTTCCGGCCTTAATCGATCAGATTTTTCTCGGAAAAATCAAATGGCAAGATTTGAAGGATACCTTTGCTGCTAAGAGCCAAATCCGGCGGGAGATCCTGCTGCTGATCGAATCGCGGTGGCGGCGCGAGCATCAGCGTCGTATAACTGCCAGGGAAATGGCGACCCTTCTTGACACGACGTACAATAACATGCGGCGAATCCTATCTGAATGCCAGATCCGATTAACAGGAAGATATAAGCAATGAGGGCAAAATCGCAAATTTTAATCATCGAAAGACATCCATTACTATCAGCAGTATTTATTTCTGTTTTTGTCGATTATTTTCAAAGAAGTAAAGATGAAATAGAGTTACTTTCTGATAACTTGGCGAGAAATCCCGAACAACTGCACAGCTTTCTCAAGAAAAATGCCCATAAATACAACATTTTAATCAATGCAAATTTTTCCTATCAGCATGAGGGCGCGAGCGTTTCATACGACGGTCTTGAATTGCTGCTCCCAATATATGAGAACATTCGAGAACACATCGAAAAGGAGCAAACAAGGCGCAAAATCAGCATTATTTCCTTTCAAAGTCTGGAGCAACTGCGGAATAGAAGTGAAAAATATAGAATCCTCTTAGAACCAGATTCATATTATGATTTCTATCAGCTTCCCATAAGTTTGAGTGATTTGGCAAAGATATTCAAATTAAAAAGGGGAGGGAACCATGGCAAAAAGAAATGATTTGGAAGAAGTTCTAAATCGAGCCTATGCATTGGATCAGAAAGAAGCGGACAGGGAATTTGCCCACTTGTTTAAGGCTCATAAGGCATCCATGAGAATACTGGTCGGCGCCTTTAATAGCGGTGACCTCGCCGAAGACCAATTTATCAATGTAGCAAAGGCCTTGAGGGATAAAATGGGTCACGCCGGGATAGTAATTGATGTCGATAGTTACATTAGAAAGAGCATCCCCTTCAGGAAAAAATTAAAGAGCCGGCCGAAAAATGAGTTAACGAAGTTACTCTCTGAATTGGGGAAGAAAGTGCTGTTGATCGACGATGAGTATGAATCTGTTGGTTGGAAATTTTTGTTTGACGCCATTCTGAGAGAGAATGTATTGTATGCAGCCAGTAAAGAGGAGGCTTTGGGAAACTTAGGGAATTTAAGCATTGGGGCTGTTCTCCTGGATTTGAAGCTCCCTTCTGATCCCGAAGATGGGATAGCATTATTGAATGAAATTAAGGGAAAAAGGCTTGACCTTCCTGTGGTAATTTTCACCGGAGAAGATACAATCAAATACCAACGGAAGTGCTTCGCTGAGGGGGCTTTCGATTATTTTGTCAAGGAATTTGAGGAAGCGGATAAGAATTATCTCGGTTATTATCAGACGTTGAAAGAGATCCTCCTGACCGCCTTACAACAGAGCAAAGCAGGAGAAGTTTGGAGAGAAATACTCAATTTAGAGAGCGACATCCGCAGTGCGGGTCCACCCTATTTTGAAGATGTAATTCATTACTTAAGGAAAGCCTATTATTTCTTAACCATGAGGGAAGACAGCTGGTCAGTTCGCACCATTTTATCTCGTCACGATATAACTCATTATGCGGAGGTCATCATCCAGTCCGCCCTGGGTATCGAGACATTGATGGACAAACTAATCAACGATAGGCGGAACGATCCAATCGTGAAGTTATTTTTGGATAAAGAGAGCGTTGAAACGATTACGATGGGAAAAAAATTGAATATTTTGCGATCAATGAAAATCCTTGATAAAAATATTGAAGAAGAGATCGAAGATATTTTTAAACTTAGGAATGACTGTGTTCATCCGAAGAGGGGAGGGCTGACTATCAGCGAAAAGAGGGCAATAAATATTCTTGAGGCTGCAACACACACGGTCCGGGGAATAATATTCAGCGATTCATTACTTGCTTTTCATCTTACGAAAGAGGAGACTCATCCTACCAAAGAAGAAGAAATCAAGAAATTTATCTCTGATTTTGTTCCGGCGAAACCAGGTGAGATTGCGGTTCAGATGGGAGAACCAATAAAAGTGAAAATTTATAGCCAAACACCGGGAAAAGTTATTGGTAAAAAAGGGAGTGTCATAAAATCTCTTTCGGAAGAAATTGAATCAAGATTTGGCAGGGCTAAAATTGATGTCATCTCGAAAACATAATTGAGCAGGAGATCCTATGAGTCCTACAGGTATTGCCAAAAAGCCTGATTGGCTTTCCATGCAGTATGATTCTTTTATTCGATTCTTCTCGCAGCTGGAAGCTCCCTCTGAGTTCTCATGCCCGCGTATCATTGGTGAGCTTGGTTGCATTCCCCTTGATGATGATCATCAGCTGTGCATATCGGAGTGGGAGCTTGAAGGAGCTTCCGGTAGTCCAGAAGATTGTATTAAGGCGAATTGGACTTATTTCCGGAACCTCTTGTTTACCTTTTCGATAAAGGGAAAATTTGTAACCAACGGCTCATTTAAATTCCAACGCTTAATGGCAAGTATTCCCGCCCCTACCAAGGACAGTGAATTCATAATAGAGTCGAATCGGAAAAAAGTTGCCAATCGGTTCACTTTGACAATGCAGCTTGCTCCCTCTCCAGGAATCTACCTGAGCGAAAAGGATTCGGAAGAGCGAAAGGTGATCACTTGTCAAATATTGCCGGCAATTGGCAAGAGAATTGTATTGAAAGTGGTTATCCGCCCCGAAGGAGACCTTCAGCTGTTTTCAGGAAAAATCGGCCATGATAAAGAGATTTCTCGCGACCAAATGAAGGAAATAGTGGACTCCATTCATTGCGACATGTCTTTTCTTGGCAAAAGACAGATGGCCGACCTACTCCGGGGCTTGACTGAAAAAATCGACGAGACAAACAGTAAGCTCAAAATGGAAGAGCTTAAGGCCATCATGGATCTCTTTTATGATGGAAAGATCCCCCAAACCGATGATCGTTCCCTAAAAAACCGAAAGGTGAAACGAATCGGCGATTTTCTATTTGAAATCCTTAACGATGCCGTTCTAAATATGCATAAATACGTCCAGGAGCAATGGCTGGCTCGAGGAGAGTGGATGGGGGGAGTGAAAAATTTGAAGTTTACCGACGATCATGTTGATGATTTTATCCCCCACTACATGTTTCAGCCCTGGATCGATCAATTTTATAAAGGGTCTGAGCTTTTTCAGCTTCTTGATACCTGTAATCCAATCGCTGAGATCAGTCAGAAGCGGCGGTTAACCATGCGCGGCCCTGATGGATTCCCCGAAAAGGCTCTGCTGCTCGATAAACGCGACGTTCACCCGACGGATTTCGGTCGGCTATGCCCAGTTGAAAGCCCTCAGGGGGAGGATTTAGGATTTAATGTTCATCTCGCTCAGGACGTTAGGATTAACGACCAGGGATTGATTGAGGTATGTTTAAGAGACAAAGAGACTGGAAAAAAGGTTTTTCTTGACCCCTATGAAGAGGAAAAAAGTTTAATGCTCTTTGCCGGTTGCGGCTTTTTCGAAATGTTAAGATTTGCTAAGACAGATAAAGAGGAAATGACCCTCCTTTCGACGGATCAACAATATACCCATGAAACCCTGAAGCCTACCAGTTTTCTGGGTTACGCAGCGGCACTGATTCCCTTTATACAACATAATGACGCTAACCGGGCCCTCATGGGCGCTAATATGATAAAGCAGGCTTTGCCTCTGAACCGTCCGGAACCGCCTATGATTCAAACAGACTTTGAAAATATCATTGCTTCCCAATTCGGCAAAGATTGTCCCTTTATCGTCAATGGCCGGTTTTGCTTTGGAAAAAATCTTCTTGTGGGATACCTCCCATGGGATTTCTTGACCTATGAAGATGCCATCGTGGTAAACGGGCGGCTTGCTCGTGAAAAGATTCTGACTCATGTGGAAGGGGAAGAAATCATTGTTGATGAATATCATGGGGAAAAAATTAGCAGGGAAAACGAACATATCCGGGAAGAAGAGAGAGATCTCCTAGACCCTGACGGCGTTATCAAGGTGGGAACTTCCATCAAGAAGGGCACGCTGCTAGTGAGCAAATTGAGGCCGCTCGCAGAAAGGGAAAGGCCTGTTTTAATAGACGAAGAATATGGCACGCAGATGTTAATGGCTACGTATCTTAAGCGGAGGGGGCGCAGGCAATGGAAAGAAAATCTAAGTAACATGGCCAACGATTCCCTCTTTTCGCCAGATGACAGCTTCGGGGTGGTAAAGGAGGTGTCATGGGTTGAACGGGATTTACCGCGACCGGTCTCAAGGCGTGTACGTATCCTCATCGAAAAGGAACATTCCTTGCGCAAGGGAGATAAGCTCACAGGCCGTCATGGCAACAAGGGCGTTGTCTCGCAGATCATTGAAGAAAGGGAAATGCCTTACTTCAAGACGAAAATAAACCGCTGCGAGGATCAAAATTGCCAAGTTCCATATGCACACACCCACCTAGACATCATAATTAATCCCTTAACCATTACGGGCCGTATGAATATGGGACAGCTTTATGAAACCGCCCTGGGCTGGCTAGCGGCTTATAAAAAAGAAGAAATAAAAGTGGCCCCTTTCTCCACAGACTGGACGTGGGAGAAAATCAAAGAGCGATTGGCGGAAAATCAATTGAGCCACCAGCAACTTCTCTTTTTCTGGAAGGATGGGGAGGAAATCCCAATTGGTCAGCATGAAAGTCAACATCGGCCAATGACTGTTGGATATCAATATTTCTTAAAACTTGACCATCTGGCGGAGAAAAAGTTGAAGGTCCGGGATGAGGCCTATTTGGACCCTACGTATGGACAACCGGCCATTCCCTCTCTACCAGGCCATCCTGATATCCTTGAAATTTGGGCCCACCAGAGGGCACGGGGAAAGAAGGCGCAGCGTCTCGGGGAAATGGAAGTCTGGGCGTTAATGGGTCATGGCGCCTGGCATATTCTGGACGAATTACTATCCATGAAGTCCGACGCAGAGCATCTTCGAGCGATGCTTTCGGAGTACATCCTCGGTATTGAAAGATCAAAGGAGGAAGCCCTGATACATATCAAGAAGCACGCAGATGGAAAGGGATGGACGATTAAAGAGAATGAAGAGCTTACGATAACCTGCCCGGATGAAAATGGATTGCGACGTATTGCTTACCAATTTGGTTTCAGTGTCACGAAGCTTGGTTCCGGCCAATATCAACTTTCCTATGCTCCCTTGGAGGCCCACCAACGGGAACATCGCGCTTTTAAAGGCCTCGTTTTCTATTGCCGCGCCCTGGGGCTGGACGTACAAGGCATCGATGAGTGGGGAAAAGCCGTTTCCCTTGTTAAGTTGGGCGGGCCTAGTTGGCCCAGACTTTCTGGAATTAAGATCAGGATTGCCTCAGATCAGGAGAGGAAAAAGTGGGCGAGAGAAAGCGTCGTATCCAGGACCGGTGGTATTCATGAGAGTGGCCTTTGGTCGGATATGCTTGGCGACCCTTTCTCGCCAAAGAAGACCCTTCGAGAGCAGGCTAAGGAATCCTCTTCAATTATCGAACTATGCACACCGATCGATAATCCCTTGTTCCGTCGTTGTCTTGAAGTCCTCCTGGACTGGGAGGGTTTCTTATTTCGTTCGGCCTTAGAGGTAACATACGATGACCAGGACAAGCGTATTGCCGACGAATTAGAGACAGCCTTTCAACGAGTTGTAATCAACCTATTTCCTAAAAAGGTCATTAAATGGGAAGAATTCTGGAAAAGAGCGTGGGAGGACCGTTCACGACTCCAAACCGTTGATGACCTCATCGATTGGCTGGAAACGGTCGCAAAACCAGAGAAGGTAGACCGCCATGCTCTGGCCGAACAGGTTGCCACTAATTTTCCAAGGAATGAAATGATGAAATTCAAATGGGTACTTGATCCGACATCAAAATATAGTCTGGACCCCGAAGAACTATTTGAACATTTCAGATTGATGGATTTAAGCAAAATGAAAAACCGGCTGGAAAATGTCCAAAAGCAACAGGGTACGGGGAGACAGTTAGAGCTGGTTAAAACCCTTCTGGAAAAAGGTTATCATCCAAAAGAAGCATTCTTTATCGGAAACCTCTATGTCTTACCGAAAAACCTCCGATATGAGAGAAGGGGCCGACACTTCAAGACCCATCATCCAAGATATGAAAATGACTTGAACGTTCATTATGAGCGCATCGTCCTGAAGAATGAAGCAATTAAGGAATTTAAAAAGAAAATTGCGAATAAGGCACTACCGTCTTTTGCCGAATGGATCGTTGGCAGTGAGGAAAAGAAACTTGCATACCTGGTGCATGGATTTTTGGTCAATGACAAGATCCCGGATATCCTGGAAGACCCCATCCGAACCTCCTCTGGAAGGTTGATGGAAAGTGTTCTATCCTGCCTTGCAGGCCATGACTCTGGCAAGGAGAGCATATTCCGGGAGCATTTACTGGGCAAGAGGGTCGATTTCTCAGGCAGGGCAGTTATTGTTCCTGACCCTGAACTTGGGCTCGATCAGGTCGGTTTACCGTATAGGATGGGGAAAGTCCTATTTCGAGATGGGCTAATTGCCAAGTGTCTTACCACAATCCCTACAGATGAAGAAATCCTGGACCTCGATGGCAACCCATATAATCCTCCTAAGAGCAGAAGAATACCTGATTCCGTTCGTATCGAAATGGCCAAAACCTTCATCAGTGAGAGTGAAAATGAAGCGAAAGTTCGGGCTTGGTTAGACGAAATTGCCGGTGAACATTATGTGTTACTTAATCGGGCTCCCAGCCTCCATCGGCTCAGCATCCTGGCCTTCATCCCAAAATTTTATCCACAGGATGACGTACTGCACTTGAATCCGTCTATCTGCTCGCCGTTTAATGCCGACTTTGATGGTGACACCATGGCGGTTCACGTCCCGATGCTGGAAAATTCAATGAGTGAAGCTAGAAGGATGCTGCCATCACACGCCCTTCGTTCGCCGGGGCATGGGCGTCTCCTAGTTGATCATGGTAAAGATTGGACCCTAGCCCATTATCTTTCGGGGCGGGGATCAATACAACCAAGCCTCTATGAAACCTTCAATGAAGCGTATAAAAAGGGGCCAGAAGAGTTTCGGAAGATTGTACAGCAAAAGTCAAAAGAATTCCGAGATATTTTGAAACGTTGTGGTTTTACCCTGAGCCTTGAGGATTTTATTATAGATGAAGATTTGCAAGACCTTATTTTGACCCACATAGACAGATACAATTCCTCCCTCTTGCCTTTCGAAGAGGAAAGAGTCCAATTTTGGATCGATCGGACCAAGGAAGTGATCGACCTTTTGGAGGCTAGGATTCCGTCGAAAAGTGCGCTGGATGTACTACTTAAATCCCGGGCTGCGAAAGTTGAATTGAATCAGATTGCGGGGATGCGGGGAATTATGTTGAGGCCTGGAGGGCGATATACTTCATATCCCATTTTATCTAATTTGATTCGGGGGATGTCTCCCCTTGAGTATTTCGTCTCTTGCCATGGAGCCCGGCATGGCCTCAGCGATAAAGGGTTAATGACAGGGCCAGCAGGGGACCTCACAAACATTTTAGTTCAGGCGACCCATGGGGATTATATCGTGGAAGAAGATTGTGAGACGGAAAATGGGCTGTGGATAACCACTTTTGAAGACCCCGATGGGGGCACTATTGCTCTCGGCCAGCGGCTCGAGGGGCGTTATTTGGCCGATGATATCACCTTGGCGGGTGAAAAAATCCCCAAAAATACTACGATCGGACCGGAGATGGCCAAGAAATTGAGTGACTCAGGGGTAACGTGGGTAAAGATCCGTTCTCCAATCACGTGCCAGGCTCTGGACCAAAATTCCGTGCTTTGGAAAAGCTTTCTTAATCAATGGAATGGAAGAATCCTCGCCTCACCAATTAACGAACTTGGTTTAATTCTGGGAACACCTCTTGATCAGGCGAACCTTTTAAAAATAGCCAGGCATCATATTCCGGCAATTGAGGTCTTCCGAGAAGAAGAATATTCACTGTTGGACTGGCCGACGGATGCTTTGCTGGGGGAAGATATTCAGCTTCCAGGAATGCCGCCCATCCAGGCAGGAACAATCCTGACTGAAAACGATCGCTTTGAAATCGGAAAGGTCCGGTTAAATCAGCTCAAGATGGATGAATCGCTGCAGGAATTTCGTCTTGATGAGCTTAGAGCCCAAATAAAGTTCAAGGCTTGGAAGGGAAAAGAAAAAATCCAGATCCCCCAGGTTTGGAGGATTTGCCAGAAATGTTACGGTTTAGATTTGTCTACTGGTAAAGAACCTTCCTTCGGTTACCCCGCTGGAATTATCGGCGCGCAGTCGATTGGTGAGCCTGGAACCCAGCTAACCCTAAGAACTTTTCATACCGGAGGCATAGCCGGACAGGGCATCAGCCAAGGGCTGCAAGTGGCTAGAAGAGCCTTCTTCATGGGCACGATCGAAGAACCTGTCAAGTCATCCATCACGGGCGATGCGCAGATCATCAAGAGCCCCAGTGGATTTAGGTGGCTGGAAATTACTGGAGAAGGAAAAAAGCAGCGTCTCCCATTGGTGGATATTGATCCCGTGGCCGGATGGTCTCTGGAAATGGAGGAAAGGCTTCGTAAGGATGGGAAGATCGATTTCGTAGAGGAATCGCAAACAGATGGCACAACGGTTTACAAACTTGATGAACACAAGATAAAGAGTGTGGTTAGGGAAAACGAGGTTTTCTCCGTTCAAATGGGGCAGCGAGTTTTCTTTACCAGGACGTTGCAGAACAATCAAAAGATTTCGATAAAAAAGCTTTTTAATCAGAAAGTGAGCCCGCTTGCAGCTACAGAGTACCTACTCCATGTGCTACAAAAGATTTACAACGCCAACAGTCGAGTTGCGGATCACCATTTCGAGGTTGTTTTGCGCTCCATGGTACATCTAGCTCCAAAAATCGAATGGCGCACATTGCTTCAGGCGGCTCTAGCCGGCGAAGGTTTTCTCAGCCGTTTGAGTTTCAGGAGGTTGGCACAGAATCTGGCCGAGGCAGCCCTATACCAGGAGACTGACTATCTCAAGGGATTGAAGGAAAAGATTATCGCCGGTCAAATACGATATCAGTAGCAAGCGGGGGGGGAACATGGGAAGCCCTGATGTTAAAAGAAATAATAAATTAAAAGAAGATAGATGGCCGATAAAAAAGCCAGGGGGCCCGCCCCCCAAAAAGAAGAAAAAAAGAGGTTATACGTTAGCCCAGAGTGCCATATTGGAAGCATCTCTTCAGGAAATTGAAATTAATTATGAGTCCGCCCTTTGGGCTCTGCCATTCGTTGAGATAATAGGGGAAACTCCGGGAAAAAGATGGGTTGGAACAAAGGTTCAGGGGGAAGAAGAGAAGGATGTGGTTGACTGTTATGATCGGCCCTGCATGAAACTAGACGATATTGAAACCGGAAATTCAAATGATGCTGAGCCCCATCTGCCTGACGCCTGTGAATCTTTCTTCACCTACGCCTTTAGGAAATTAGAAGAACGTTTTTGGCCATCTCAAGACTATAAACTTAGAGAGAAAATTGAAAAGAATCTTGAGAAATGGCAAGCTCCCGATCGACTTCCGCCCTTCACCGAGATGGAGCCAGAGCTAAGGGCGTGGTTTTCTAATATCTTTGAGCAATTTACTGGCAAAATGAATCCGGAGCGCGAGATCGATCTAAGCACTCGTTCGGAAGTGGATCTCATCTTTTTCTTAAAGGAAGATGGTCAAATTGATTATCGAATTAATCTTGGCTTCCTCGATAGACTTCACATCCATAGCCAATACGTGGCGAAAAAAGTTCATTTTCCCTTGTCCAGCCGTTTTTCAGTGACCGGTCCTCAATTAACGCAATTAATTGCTGCAAGGCGCAGGGCATTAAGGGTCATGGCGAAATTCCTGATTCAGGAGCAGAGCGAGTTTCTAAAGGCAAAAGATGAAGACGTTGCGTTCACAAGACTGGTTCCAAAGAACCAGAGTGCATTTACGCAATTTGCCAATAGAAATGGGCTAAAGATAGAAAAAACCAGGACCACAAGAGTAATCAATAATAAATGGATTAGGGCACCCTTTAGCCGATCTACTTGGCCCTTGAAGATCTTTTTTGGAGAAGTCGCCGCCAAGCTTAACGAGAAACAAGATATCTTGATGAAGGCTTTTGAGATCCATGTCATACGTGGAGGAAGGCCCGCTTTAACAGCCCCTGATCAGACATTTATTTTACAGCAATTGTGGAAGAAGAGTGAAGTCAATGAACAGCAGATTCGCAAGACATTATGGCCTAAAATCCGAAAAATATACCCGAAGGAACGTTGGAATGACCTCCGAATAGCGGGAGGAACGGGAGAACGCTCTTCGAATGATCACCAGACGCTAATTAGCCTTGTGGAGGAGATAAAGAAAGAATTAAATTGGTAATTTAGTTGCTCATAGCTCATAGGACAATCAAGATGAGAAAAGAGGAGCAATATTATGGCAACAACCAAGAAATACATTAAGAAAACCAAAAATCAGAATATTCCCATTGTGGTGGATTACAGAAAGCGCGATGAAAAGTTTGAATCCATAAATGCCGCAATAGACTATTTTGCTCGGCGGCCTCGCCGAAACCTCCCCCTAATGCTTGGAAATTGCAGGTTTATCGAGGATGGGAACAACGTAAAAATTGAAATGGGAGATGATCGTTATAATTTTTCCTCCAAAGGGTTGGAGGACCTATTAGGGAATTTGAATGTCCCTGAAAGTTTCATTCAGTATATCTGCCCGAAAAATTATGTAATCCCTATCCTGAATAATTTGCTGGAGAAAAAGAAAAAAACGAAAATACTCTGCTGGATCGATGAAACAAACCAGGCCTTGGAAGCAATAACACCCCCAAAAGCCTTACCCATTTATCATCACGCGTTCCTCGAATCTTACTCTCAGGCTTTCCCGGAAAAAGATAGTCTCCTTGAGATAAGGCTTATCGGATACTCGCTCCATCTTAGAAGATTGAGTACTTTTAAAGAAGAACCTGTTCCCGGCGACTATTTTCAGTTTGGCATCGAATTTAGCAACTGCGATATTTATTCCCCTAATAGCTATCCCCAAGTGATTGCATTCTTATACAGGCTAATCTGCAAAAATGGTTCCACAATTAGGAGTATGCTAAAAAATTACTCAGATGCCTTTAGGCCTCCGATAACGCTTGTCGAGGTGCGAGATCGCATGCGGAAAATAACATTAGATAGTACCGAAGTTGGTTTAGCCATCAATGCTATTCATTGGATGGCGGCGAGACAAATCGGAGCGCATCGGAAGAACATTTATAATTTCATTCATAGGCGCCTAAAAAATCATCTACCAATGGCGGAGGAAAATCCTTACAGTGAAACGAGCACATATTTCCACATTTTTAACGATGTCACCCAAATGATCCAACACCCCCAAGTGCCAGGTTCTGTAAGGTGTGCACTTGAATCATGGGCAGGATCCTTGATCGATGCCCATATTGATTCGCAGGTGCGCCACGCCCCATATGTCAGGTGGGAAGACCGGCTTATACCGCTAAATTAGCAGATCCAGGTCTTGAAATTCTATGAAGGGAGGAATGCATCCAATCATAAAACCTGAAATTGGCGGATTAGAATAGGCTATCCTCATTGAGCAAGGAGGGGGGTCAGACCGAATTATTCTTGAAACAGGATTTAGCGCAGAGATTGAAGGAAGTTTTCCGGGTGCGGAATTTCTGAGAGTCAAAGGACAATGGGTCTTGCGGCTTCACGAAGGGTGGTGCAGAGCAATATTTGACCCAACTGAAAGTGCTTTTTGCTTTCCTTGGTGGGCCAGAAATCGAAGAACCACTTTTCAGATTCTTGATAGCAAAGGGATTTTATAGTCACATCTTTCTCGAAGTTCCTGTGTTTACTTGATTACTAAATGAAACACAGGGGAGGGATGGGATCGTAGGGTTTTGCTTCTAAAACGGAAAAGAAATGATTACCGCAATGATGAATTAAAATCTGTAAAGCACAATTTAGGTTGGGAGGATTTCATCCCGAGAAATGTTGCAGGAGGATTTAAAATGGACAAAGAGCGGATTTCAATTTCTCGAGTGGCCGAAGTGAGAAAACTTACCAAAAAACTACTTATGGAACTCGAAGAGGGTTGTTACCTAAGAAGTAGCACTGAATATTTTGTGAAAGATCAAGAAGGACAATTTCAAGCCACACCCAGATTTGGGGAGTATGTTTTGCCATTATCAAAACGCGAGGAGCAGTGGAAAAGGATTCTAAGAGTCCGTGCAAACAATCGGTTATGTGATATTTACCGAAAGTTAGCCAAATAACAGATAACCATATTCAAGCCGGTATTTTGAGGATGAGAGGACATCCATAAGGATGGCCTTTTATGTTACGCTTAAAATCGAACTTTTATAAGGAGCAATATAAATAATGCAACAGACAGCTAACGGTAAGAGTCCATAAATACGGGCCAAAAAGGTTGGGCTCCATTGCATTACTTTTGCGGGCCTCTATAGCAATTGGGGGACCAGCAGTCAACACTGATGTTTGGGTAGTAAAGCGACACCGGCAAAAGAGGAGTCAAACAAATCCTGCCTTAGCATGTGCTGGGGACAGCTAGGAGGGATGATTTTATAGAATATTATTCGCCGAATTTTTCCCGATAGGAACCCTAATCCATCTCCCCTTTCCAGATGCTTGGGGAGCTCAAAATCGATTAATATCCTGCTCATTCCTTATCATTTCCCCATTTTCTCTACCTTTTTATAGAAGATATCTCGCTTCCGTCACAAATGAAATTGGTGATCGAGTTGCCTTAGGATAACATGAAATTCCCAGCAAGGAGGGTCCAAATGGAGGTTTAGTAGTTGAATGGCCTGGCAGCTTCGGGCTATCCGGGCGCAGTGGGGAAGCCTGGGGACAGAAGCCTTGATGGGCTTTGGTGACACCGACCAGAGATGAGCGAACGAATCCTGCCCCTAGGTGTGCAAGGCAGGAGCCAAGATGAAAGCCTATCAACTATAAAAAAGACCGGGAGGCCCGTCCATTCCGGTCTTTTTGTTTTTAAGGAGGTTCGTGCTGGATAAATGGAGGTGCTTAGTAAACTTCGTTCATCAGGGAGAAAACCGCAAAAATCACCCAAGCGAACCAAAGGACGGCTGGGGCAAATCAGTTGCTTAAGGCTTCATAGCAAAGTCCAACCAAAGGAGGCTTCCATGCTAGTAACCGATCATGCGGAAAGAAGATTTGCGCAAAGGGGGATAAAGGTTTCGGATATCGAAATGGTGATGAGACTCGGTTGCAAAATCCATCGCACGGGGGTCACTTTTTACACCTTAAGGAGAAAGGATATTCCCGATGAGTTCCGGCGCAGGGATAGGTTATCAAAGTTGGAGGGGGCCACTCTTTTGGTAAGGCCGGCGGACGGAGTTATCATTACCGCTTACAAGAACCGAAGATCCTTCCGCCAGATAAAGAAAAAAGGCAAATGGGCAAGCCTTAACCCACTGCTAAGGGGAATCCATTGACAGAGAATTTTCGGCCTTCCGAGTATCCCTCCTCCGCCTAATGGTAAGCAGGTTGCTCCCTTTTAAATGGATTCCTGCATTCGCTGCGCGATTGCTGGGCGAAGGAATTTTGAAAATCTCTTCTTCAAACTTAGGGCTTTCCGGGTGCGGTCGGGCTGCCTGGGAGGCGAAACTCCGCAATCGATAAAAGGAAGGAGAATTAAAGAATGCTCAGCGGGTGGCTATGGTTCATGCCGGAAGAAGCCTGGCTCCTTATCCTAATTATTGCCGGCTTCATGATGATCGTTGGATTACGGAAGGCGGCTCTGAAATTGGTATTCATTATAATTCTGATTGCTCTGCTGGGGCCTTTTATGGACTCCCTCCTTGATGCCTTCCCGGGATGGATGCTCGTGCTTCTGTTTGTTGTTTTCGTCTTTTCCATTTTCCGCCTTCTCTTGGGCGGAAGGATTTTCGCCAATGTCGTCTCCTTCCTTATCTGTGACCTGATCCGTGCGCCCTTTCGCATCGCCTGGTTCCTGCTAACCCGGGCAGGGCGCAGAATATAAATTTAAAGGAGGTTAGCTATGATCCGTTACTTGATAGGCGCCCTGGTATTGGCAGCCGCTACCGCTTTTCTCCCCATGCAGGCGGAAGGCGGGGTAGCGGGAAAGGCGGCTGCCCGGGCCATGAGGAGTCCCTCCCTGAAGGCGGGTCATAAGGTGAATCCTGAAATTCTTCGCCGGGACCTCATGCGCGACAAGGCCACAAAGGTTCGCGCGCTTGCGGCCGAACGCAGAGTCTTCAGATATACCAGCCAAGATAGGGCCAAGCAGGAAATCCGAAAGGGGATCATGCCCCAAAGCCACATGACCTCCCGGGCCAGCAGAGGCAGGCCGTTAAGCCCGGAAAAGGCGCAAAGAAGATATGGTCTGCCCACACCTCCCCAAGTTCGAGAAACCATACATTTGCCCAAAGGACAGCCGGTTCGGATGAATAAATCCTTAGGAGGATCGCCTGGGGTCGGCGAAATAACCTCTACAAAGCCAATTCCCCCAAAGGCGATTGAAAAAGTTATTCCCCTGCAATAAGGAGGGTTCCAATGAATATTGGGTTCTTTTTGATGTTGCTTATCGGAGGGTTTGGGCTTCTACTTTTCCCCGGGCCGGTTCTTGCCAACCGCATAATAGTCTTTGGTATCGATGAAACCGGAAGCTTCACAATGCGGGAGAGGGGCTTAAGCCTGGCAGTGTCGATGATCCGGGACCTAGATGGAGGAGACGTCCTTTATGCAAGGAGAATTACAGGTAGATCCTACAATGACGATTGTTCCCTCTTCCGACTGAAAGTGCCCCCCATCCCCCCCGCCCCCGCCAACAAATTTGACCGAAGGGCGCATCTCGAATGGGAAAGGCAGGTAAAGCGGGCAAGGGCAGTTCAAGCCGAGGCAATAAGCATATTGTCTAATCTTTCCCCGGTAAGAGCGCCCAAAACGGATATTTGGGGTTTTTTAGCCGCTGCCGCTGATCGATTCAAGATTGAAGACGGGACGGACATGCGAATGATCATATTGGCTTCAGACATGCACGACAATGTCGGTTGCCGGATTCCCCTGGACCTCTTGGGATCTGTAGTCGTGGTGGTTGCATTCGAATCCAAAGAAAATGCGGCCTCAACCCAGAAGTTAAAATCGTATTGGACGCAAACCTTGAAAAGCTGCAAAGCCCAAAAAGTCATTTTTCTGCCACCGGACAGCCAATTTTCACTCCGGCGTCCTGCAAAGGAGGGAAAGTGATGCACGACTTCATTTTATATTTTCTAATTGGGTTAGGCATCTGCTGCTTTTTTTCCCTTTTTGCCCAGCCCATCCGTGCGCTGGTGCAAGGGGTCTTTGCCATTTTTTACCATCCCCTCAATGTTATCATGGAGAACCTGCGGGATACGTTCCGCCGAATCTGGAACTGGGTGGGGGGGCAATTGCGGCGGGAATCCGGCCAGGAAGGAGAATCCCCAATATATTTTTTAGTCGGAGCCAGTATTTATACTATCCTTTTCGCCATCTTTGCCCTCTGCGACTATGGAGTAATTCTCCTCACTGCAGAGGGTATGGGCCTAGAGAAGCCAAATTTTAAATTATTTGATACATCCACCTTGACCGCCCTGACGCTGATATCCACTTCTTTGTTTTGGGGTACCATTCTAACGGATCTAGTTGGGTGGACTCATTTGGGACCCTGGAGAAGATATTCCAGTCTGAGGACCCGGAAAATTCTTTTCTGGACTTCTTTATCAATCATCGGCCTCGCAATCTTCACCGGCGCTTCCATGGGCTACTGGAGAATGTGGAATCTGAAAGAAGTAATCCATACTGCCTCTGCAGAGGAAATCCCTCTACCTTCCCTCGACAAGGGTGGGATCGAAAATATTGGGTCGAAATTTAACCTGGGCTTAGAATCTACAAATGAAAAATTTCCAGCCTCTCAGGGCAGAGAAAGCTCTTTTGCTGACTTTGTTTTCCTGATGGCCCCGACGACTATCGCCGCACTTTCTTTTGTTTCCACCGTGCCCGCTGGTTGGGGATTGGCATTCCTATTAAAATTTTTGATTTTGCTAGCCATTGCTGGGTCTTCTATGATAATCGGGGTTCTCTTCTTCCCGTTTTGGATTGTAACCGTCCTTCTTTGGCGCCTATTGACCGCCATTCAGCTCCTTTGTGATCTGCTCGTTGAAATCGGGGGAAGTTTCCTGCGCCTTTTCAATTTTAGGCCTCCGAGCCAAACTGGCACCCCAACCCAGGTCGAGACAGCCAACGCGCCAAGTCAACCCGCTATTGAACCATCTTCACCTACCCCGATCTCGGGAAACGGGCATCATGATGAAATTGGGTTCAACCCATTCAGGAGGCAACAATGAGTGAAAGTGTTTCCTACAGGATGAGAGCTCTTAGCGGAAAAGCTGGGGAGATTATTCAAATAAATTTAGCAAAAAGAGGCATTTTATTCCACGATCAACAAGCTTGGTCTACAGCTAAAGATCGGGTTGAACAGCTCCAGGCTGCCCTGCAGCAAGAACTTGAAAAATACCCTAACTCAGATCCTTGCCGCCAGGAGAATCTACCCATAGAAAAGGGATGGAGTCGCGCAGACGCCATGCTTAGGTCTTTTTGCTCGGTTCCAATCTTCGAAGCCTATGCAGAAAAGACAAGGGCTAATGAGCTGCAGGCCATACGAGAGGAGGTAGGGATTGTAAAGGAAGTTGGCCTTAGGACAAGAAGGGAGGAAGCTGAAGATTCTCTTCACCAGATTCAAAAAAGAATAGAAGACCTTGCCTCCGTTGTGCAGAAGGAGCTCTGCCATTTAGAAAAAGAGGCCCTATTAGCAACCGCCTCAGATGCGCTCGCCGACCTCGGCTATAGCCTCGAACGTAACGGAGGTGCCATGAAGGCCAGTATGAACAGGTATTGCGTCTGGATGGAGGCAAATGCCTGGGGAGAGATTTCATTGGATTTCAGCGGGTTTTCGGGGTTTTCTTGCCTGGGGGAGGTCCAGAAGGCGGAAAAAGCCCTATCGCAAAAAGGGATCCAGCTAACCCGAACCTCCTCTGAGTTTCATGGGAGACCGGAAGGAGGCGTACTTACTGGCAGACTTGAACCTTTATTCCCAGTTTTTAAAAGGATGAAGGGGGAACAGAGCCAGGAAACTCCCTGTCGCTCAAAAATAAAGATTGGAGGTTAATATGAAGCCGCGTTTTTTAGAAGAAATAGAAGAGACGTTTGCTGTTCGTAAGCATGTCATTCTTACGCTGAACACGGAAGATCGCTTCCACTTCCCGGAGAATCAGGTCGGTCCGGCGAACCTCAATTATTTTCTCGCCCAATACTTCTCCCGCCAGGGATACCGGATCGTCCAATATGCCCCTAGTATGGGAGTCCGGGAATTATCCCCCGATGGCGAAGGCACTCCAGCTATGCAGGAACTTTCCTCTCAGAACGATCCCATTGAAATATTCAACCGCTTGAACCGCCTCCTAAGAAATCCCCAAGAACGGTGGATCGTTTTAATCCTCCATGGGGAAAGGATCGCACCCTCCCAGGGGTCAGGAGGGGCCCATCGCCAGGACAGCATCGCCTTTGGGGAAATTCTTCATACCCTGGGAATGGATGATGCCATTGCTTCTTCTCCTTCAAGAATTGTACTGGTAACTTACAGCGCGCTACCGGAGGACCTATTAGTTCGGTCGAGAGGATATCGGACCATAGATGTAGACCTTCCCAACATGGAAGAGCGAAGGGCCTTCATTGATTTCCTGGAAAGGCTTGCAGGGGAGGGAGAAAAGGACTTCGGGAAGCGGGAACCTGGCCTTGATCCGGAAGGGCTATCCAGATTGACGGCTGGAATGCCACTTTCAAGTATCGAAGAGCTTTATCGCACTGCCGCCCATTTCGGAAACCCCATACGAAAGGAGCAGGTCCGAGTATCCAAAGCGAGGGCGATTCGCAACCTTGCCCATGATCTTCTTGAAGTTTCTGAGCCCCAGGAAGGTTTTGAAGGAGTTGCCGGTCTGAAGACGATTAAGGCCTACTTCCTGAATCTTATTCCTCAAATTCGGGCAGGTCGAGCAGGAGTCCCCCAGGCGTTTCTTTTGCAAGGAGTTCCAGGGGTGGGAAAATCTCACCTGGTTAAGGCGCTGTCGAAGGAAGTTGGCTGGCCTTTGCTGGAAATGCGCAATGTGCGCAACCCTTATGTTGGCCAGAGCGAAATGAACCTGGAGTATGTGATCAAGGTAATCGAGCAGTATCCGCAATCCATCCTTTTCTTTGATGAAATTGACCAGATACTGGGGCAGAGGGGAACCGGGGTTTCAGGAGATTCAGGGACCTCAGAGCGGCTTCTGGCCCGGATTTTCAGTTGGCTTGGCTCATTGCACCTTCGTGGTAGAGTCATTTTCATAGGGGCCACGAATCGACCTGATCTTTTGGACGCCGCTCTCCTTGACAGGTTCGGAGTCTCCATTCCCTTTTTGAAACCGGGAAAAGAAGAGATCCAGGAATTGGTGCCGATCCTCTTGAAGCGTTTTAACCGGCAAATCATCGGCCTTGACGAAAAAACGATTTTGGCGGCAATTCAGCAGCTATCCCTAACGGGGCGAGATATCCAGGAAATCCTGATTGCGGCAGGGTTAAGGGCTGATCGTGAAGCCCAAAAAATGGGGGCCCAGATCCAGGGGCATCACTTATCTCTGGCGGCAAGAGATCATATCTGCCGGGAGGACTTGGTGGATATGGAATTTATGACCCTCGTATCCCTATCCCTCTGTAGCTCCCAATCTCTCCTTCCCTGGAACGACTATGATGGCTTACGCCAAGGAAGTGAGATTCCCAAAAACCTTATCGAGTCGGGAATTGTCGATGAGAAGGGGAGGCTGAACCTTTCAAATTTGCACCGGGAAATATCTTTGGTCAGAAGAAATCGCTATTCTCAACGAGCCATGAGGTGACCTATGGCTAATGGAGGAGAGAGAAAAAATATGCGAAAGCCCGGCTGCCTGACACAAAACCAGCTACAGGTCCTCCATGCTGCGCTGCTAAAAGGGGAAGAAGATTTTTCCATGCTTTGTGACCTGGAGGGGTGTGGACCTATTTCCCGGCTGGAGGCATCTTTTTCGGACCTTGCCGGGACTCGCTTTACCCTGGCGCTGTCCAGTGGGACAGCTGCGATCCATGCGGCCTTGCTGGCCGCCGGAGTCGCCCACGGAGACGAAGTCATTGTCACCTCCTATTCGTGGCCACAAAGCATATCCCCGGTACTGTATGCTGGAGCAACTCCTGTCTTTGCGGATATCAATCCCGATACCTTTAACCTTGATCCCATCTCCGTGGCCGAAAGGATAAGCTCCAAGACCCGGGCCATCATATGTGTTCACCTATTTGGGCATATAGCTGATATGACTGCTCTCCAGCAGATCGCTGAAAATTGTGATGCCGTGTTGATAGCCGATTGTGCCCATGCCATAGGAGCACGTTATAGAGGCATGCCTGCTGGAGCATGGGGAGATATGACCTGTTTTTCTTTGGGACGGGGCAAATTGATTTCCGGCGGAGAGGGAGGAATATTAGCGACTAATGATAAAGTCCTTTATGAAAAAGCAATCTGTTTGACACAACATGAGGACAGAACGAAAAGGATATGGCCAGCCAGCCAAAGACCTGAAATCTTCTCCCTAAACTACCGTATGCACCCCTTAGCCGCGATCCTTGCCCTATCCGATTTGGACTCGATGGGGCAGATCCTTGAACATCGAAGGAAAGTTTTCGAAAGCTTCTGGGAAGGCCTGGGTTCTCAGGATGTCTTGATTCCTCAATGGTCTCTCCCCCAAGAAGAGCCGGTTCCCTACGGAATTCCTTTCACTATAGGAAATAATAGGGATCGCGAAAAACTTATTCTAAAGGCCCAGCAGAAAAGCATACCTTTACGGTGTGGGCCTGTTTGCGCGCCTCTTCATTTACGGCTTCGGAAATCGGTTGGACCTCAAATTCATTTTCATTCCTCCCAATTGCCAGGGTCATGTCCTTCAGCCGAAGAACGCTGCGCCAGACGGGAACTTTTCCTTTTGAGCGGACTCGATATGGACGGAATTTCACCCGATAGCGCCTTTTCAATGGGACGGATTATCCGAAATGAATTGATGGCAGACCAGGAAGTCCGCCTATAGTAGGGATTTCACACCTAATAAATCTTTCATAATGACCCCCAAAGCCACAACTTCCAGGAAATTCTTAGACCCCGTAACTAAAAAAGCCAATAATCCGATTCGCTGTTTAGCTTTCTGCTTCAGCCAGTCTTCCGATTACGCAAAAGTTTTGTCAGTCAAAAATCGTTAAACCACCCATCGAATCTAAAAGGGCCTATCTTACTTTATTCGAAGGCTTCCGCCGGCAGGTAGTATTATCCCAAAGGGCAGCAAAAAAGAGGATTAAAAATGTCCTGACAGTTGCATCAGTCGATGATCCGGTAGCGGGGAGGAGAGATGGATTCGCGCCGGCAGATCGGGCAGCGACTGGGGGTGTTTAAACGCTCTCTTTTTTTGAAGGAAAAACCGCAGCGCCGGCAGACGGCCGGATCCATTTTTAACCGGAAAGATCTGGATATATGTTGCAGGTGATCCAAAGCTTCTTTTTGGCGGATCCCGAAGAGCTGGGAAATTTCCCTGAGATCCATCGGCCCTTCCTCTAAAGCCCTGGCTATCTCCTTCCGCAACGTCTGGGGCTTTTCTTCCATTTTTGCCCTTTAAACACGCGCTTCCATTTTTCGGTTCTGCAGCGTCTCCATAAAGGCTTCGACCCGGGTTTTCACCTGAGCGTCCGAATATACCCGGGAGTCGGTCATATCTGCCTCGATCATCAGGCTGGGTATTCCGGTCTTCTGGTAGATAAGCCTTTGAATGTCGTACTGGCCCAGAGAATAGGGTTTACAGCTACGGTTGGAGTGGATGATCAAGCCATCAACGTTGAACCTTTGCAGTAAATCAAGGATGCGCTCAACCATTAGATCAAGGCTGATGTTCAGGTAAGCGGTGGTATAGGCGAGAGCCAGACCATCCAGAGGATCCGCTGTATCCATTCCTTCGAAGACCCAGGCATTGGTGTAGGTGTCTGCAACCAGGCATGCTCCGTAAGAAGCAAAAAGATCGGAAAGCTCCCGCATCTTGTACCAGATGGGAATGTTATCCCAGAGGAGGCGAAATTTTTCTTCGGGCACTGCGCTTATTCCCCGGGGGATGCGTTCCTGAAGCTCATCCTTCATTTCCCGGTAGAATTGGGTAACTTCTGCCGTTCCCCGAAGGGTAACGATGGGAGCCATATTAATGAAGGCGTCAAAACAGCTCATGGGCGACGGACGGTTTGCACACTGATCCAGCACGTTTTTCCAGAGGATCGCTGCCTCTGCGGAATAACGTACGACCTCGGTTAGACGGCCCCGGTCGAATTTATTTCCGGTCTGCTTTTCTATGAAATCGATGAGTTCTTCAAACTGCCGGCGAACATAATCTATGCTTTCCGGGATTAGCTTGTGGTGTATGAACGGCGTGTCCAGAAGGAAAAGAGGGACGTTAAAAAGGCGGCTCAAGGCCTGGTACCACTTCAAAACAGTGCCGCAGATGTTATTACAGGCCAGTAAAAAGTCCGGCCGCGGCAGGCCGCCGATGGGGCTTTTCTTGGTGAGGACCGAGCCAATGTCGCCCCGGGCGTAGGAGCAGAGGTCCCGGGAGTAACCAAGGTTCTCGGCCACTTCGCAAAGCTCGACGGATATGCGGGAAGCGCCCAGCATGGCTCCGTGGTTTTCCGGGTAAATGGGAATAACATCGGCGGCGATGAGAAATTCGACCGGGCCGCCGCTGGTAATCCAGGCGATCTTCTTATCCGTGCCTTCGGCCATTTTGGCTCCCATATAATACCGAGTCATCAACTCCTTCATCTTCTGAGAAGCGCGCAGACGCTGCTTATCCTTGTCTTTTCCTGCCTCGGCCATCACTACCCCCTAATGAAAATAATTCAAAATTCAATATTCAAAATTTGATGCATTCGTAAAGTCTGAATCAGAGTTTTGGTCATTGTAATTTGTTTGATATTTGGTGCTTAAGATTCCAATGTCTCTACAAAAGCCCTTAATCGGGTTTCCATCGCCCCGATAGGCAACCCTCCTGGTTCGATCTCCAGGAGTAAGCTCTGAATCTTGTGCTCCTCGAGCTTTCCTTTGAGGTAGGGATAATCAAAGGCATGGGGATCGCAAAACTTGAGAAGGATGAAGACGACCCCCTGAGCTTGAGAGCCTTCGATCCTTTTGAGCAATTCCCCTGCCCGATCGATTCCAGGGTTAAATTTACAGGGGCAGGGTACCCTGCGGATAAAACGGTCAGCCAGGGCTTCGATGGGATCTCCTTCCACGGATACATCTTCGGAAAAATATCTCCATCCCGTGCACAGGTCATCCCCGACAATGGAAGCCCGGCAGTTGTCCAGGAGGTCAAAAACTTGCGGTTGATCGCAAACGCTCCCTATCAGAAAGAGCCGTATCCCGCCTTTGGCGCGGGATATAACTTCTTCTGCCCGGGAAAGCAATTTATTCAGCTTATGGTTGTGATCTTCTTTGGGTAAGAACGTGGCTGTCTTAACGATAGCTGAGAACTCTGCGGCGGAGAACAGGCCGGCATGGCTGGTTTTGCGCTGATAGATTTCTCTGAGGAGGGAACGGTTGGCGTTGGCCAGGGCGATGGAGGAACGTAAGTCATCATCTGTAATGGTTCGGCCAATGAATTCCTGCAGCCCCAGGCGGAGGCGGTGGAGTTCCTGAATAAGATAAAACCTGGCGCTTTCCGTATGTAGCTTTACCGGCAGCACCAGATCCCAGTGAAAGGGAAAACGCAGGTTTTCTGCCCAGATGTCCGAGAGGCGCTGGATGGAGTCGCAGGTGTGAGGGAAGATCGTCCCGTCAAGAAAATCTAATTCTCCCCGCAGGGCCGACTCCAGGCAGCTCTGAACCAGTGAGCAGCTATAGCTTTGCAGATGTTTGGATGCCAGGGAGATTCGTTCCGGCGACGCCAAAAGGCGGACGGGCAAAAAGCCCGCGCCCTGGATGATTTCCTCGGGGGTGTTGATGCAGAAGTAGCCCAGGATTTTCCCACCTGTTTTTATTTTCCAGTTTTGCAGATGCGCATAGGGATATGCGGCAATATCCTTGAGTTCAGCGAGTATTAGATTATTTTCCATGGCCTTTCCATTGTTTTTAAATTTTTCGCCATTCTACATAAAATGCCGCCTGGCGTCCATGACAAAATGAATTTATCTGTAACCCTTGAGTCACGGGTGAATGGCCAAGGTCGGAGGAGGAAAGGTTCGGCGTAAAGGCCAAGGGCGCCCATGGCCGGGGGGCCAGCCCAGTCCGCTTGGAATCATGAGGCGCTGATTTCTCCGTGGATGGGGTGGGGCTGACGCCTTCCGCCTCATCCGGCGGAGGTAGAGTGAGCACACCATGAACAGGGATATCCCGGCCGATGCTTCCGGCGCGTACCGGCCTGGGCCCCCGGCCAAAAAATAATCTTTTCCATGGTTATTTCCTCCGATATTCCTGTCATAGCCACTCGTGACTGAAGGGTTACATTTATCCACATGTTTATCATTAACAAAAACCGCAAGCCTGGATATAATGTAATAGGCAAGGTTCATTATGGACCGATTCAATTAGGATGGCTTCGTAAAAAGTCGTCACTCCGCTGAAAACCGGAGTCCAGAGGTTTGATAACTTTTCAAAATAACTGGATTGTATAGGAATTTGCTTTTTTAACTTTAGGCACTTTAGGCGCTTAGCGCCTCATTAAAACAAACATGTTTGTAAGAAGGAAATGCCTGCCGATAAATCCCCCCTTCCCCCCTTTGCCAAAGGGGGGTTAGGGGGGATTTCAGGACTTTTCGCTGCCCGTCTGAGGCGGGCCATTTTTTCCGTGGGCAGTCGCGGAAAAAGCATACTCACTTAACTTGATTCCGGCTTTCGCCGGAATGACGGGAAAAGAAACTTTCGGACCTTTTACGAGATCGTCAATTAGGGTTTGGTTTTAACTGGAGCCGGCCCAGAGGGCCTGCAGGTGGTTCAGGAGAAATCAGTAAAGGAGTTTAATAATCATGCCTCAATGGGCGAGTTTTGCGATTTTTTTCTCGATAGTTCTATCGGTTTATGGCGGTGCACATTACTACCTTTATTCCTGGTTTGTGCGGATGACCGAACCAACCCAGCGTCTACGCAGAATAGTTGGATTGGTTTTTATCCTCTTAGTAATCTCTTTCCCCGTCGCCAGGGTTTTGGCCAGGTATGATTTTAATTCATTTAGTTACCATCTAACCCTGATTTCATCCATCTGGATGGGCTTGGCACTATATTTTTTCCTCGTGGCTTTGGCGAGCGATCTGGTCCTGGCCGCCTGTAAGATATTCCCTTTTAAGCCAAGGTTTTCTGCCGGGCAGTCCGTGCTCTACCGTAGAGTTCTGGTGGCTTGTATTTCCGCCGCAGTTTTCATGATCGGAGGGTACGCCCTGGGAGAAGCCCGTAATCTTCGGGTTACCCGGCTGGAAATTCCTCTTCCTGGGTTAGCCCCAGAAATGGATGGATTTTCCATCGTTCAAGTTACGGATATTCATTACGGTATGCTTACGAAAAACGACAAACTTTCTAAAATAGTTGACCGAATCAACGAGCTTAAAGCCGATATAGTGGTTATCACCGGCGACTTGGTAGATGAAGGCGTCTCTCATATGGAGGAGATGGCCATACCTCTTGCCCGTCTGAAAAGCCGGCAAGGAGTTTTCGCGGTCACGGGAAATCATGAATATTACGCGGGGGTGGACCGGGCAGTGGATAACATGAAAAAAGCCGGGGTTAAAGTACTCCGCAATGAGAAAGCCATATTGCCCGGAGGGTTGCAACTATTAGGAATCGATGATCCCACGGGATCGCGCAGGGCGGGAAATCCCCTGCCGGATTTTGACCGACTTCTTTTACAACTTGATTCCAAGAAACCCGCGATCCTTCTTTACCATCAGCCTATTCAATTTGAAAAAGCGGCCTCTTCAGGAATTGGCCTGCAACTAAGCGGGCATACCCATGGAGGGCAACTTTATCCCATCATCTTTATTTCCCGCATGATCTATCCACGGACGCCCGGTTTGCATCGAATAGGAGAAAGTCATCTGTATGTCAGCCGGGGAGCGGGGACGTGGGGCCCCCCCATGCGCCTTGGTTCTCCTCCTGAACTGGTTTACATTATCCTTCGAGTCAAAAATACGTGAGACATAAGGTGTAAAACCTATAGTTCATAATTCATTGTTCATTGTTTTCTTGCCCCCTACCCAATAACTGCCCCAAGAAGTTCCTGAACCAGGGGGCGAACCTTCTCCTCGGGCAGGCAGTACAGCATCCTGGTAAATTTGGAACGGAAACGGGCGACCTCCTCTGCTACGGGGCTATTTTTTAAAATCAAATCGGCCATGATTCCAGCAAGCTCGGCAAAATCCTTTTCTTTCATGCCAAAACGGGTCATCTCCTGCACGCCCATACGCAGGCCGCTGCTGGCCGAGAACCCTTCGTCATCCGGCAAGGCCTGGTAGTTAACGATAATATTGTTTTCCTCCAGGTTCCGGGCAACCTCAGGGCCGCGGGCATACCCTACACGCAGGAGCACCTGGTGGGTTTCGGTATAGCCGAGATGAGGATCTCCTTCAACCCTAAGGCCATGAGTTTTTAAAGCTGTAGCAAAGGCTTTGGCATTGGAGATAATTTGTTTCTGGTATAAATCGGCGAAAGCGTTCATTTCATAGGCTGCCAGGAGCAGGCCCAGAAGGGTTCCCAGGTGGTGATTGCTGAGGCTTCCCGGGAAAGTCCTGCGGACGATGGCTTCCCAGATGCCGTAGTTTTCAGAAATTTCATTAAAATTACTGCCGATGACCCCTCTCTGGGTTCCGAAGAATGTCTTGTGGGTTGAGCCGGTGACGATGTCCGCCCCCTCCTGGAAAGGTTGCTGAAAATGCGGGCCGATGAGCCCTAAAACATGGGCCATGTCGTATATAATCAAGGGCTTTTCTTTCATCCCCTCAACCATCCTGCGCAATTCTTTCAGGGGTTCCCGGTAAATGACCATGGACTTTCCCAGAATGATCAGCTCGGGATTGTGGTGGTGAAGGTATTCTTCGGTCCGTTTGAGGTCAATCTGATAAGGATTTTCATCCAGCACCGGAAAATTGACAGCCGCCCGCCTCTCGGTCTGCGGATCGACTGAGATAAAATCTCTCAAAGCGCCCATGGGCTGGGAGCTGAGATGACCGCCCCTGCCGATATGGTGATTCATAACCTTCCTTAAACGTCTTGGTTCGGATTTGCGGTCGAAGCGGTTGAGATAATCCACCAGAGCGCTATAGACAGCGGCATTGGCCATCTGCCCGCTGATCACCCGCGTCTCGACCATAGAGCAACCCAAATATCTGCTCATTTCTTCCTGAAGCTTTGCCTCGACCTCCTCGATAAAGGAAGTTCCCTGATAATAATAAACTTCGGCCTCCCCTAAGGTCTTAAAATATCTGTGCTCGGCATACCTGGAACAAGGATCCGCGATGGAAATTAGTTTTACCAAAGGCGAAGGGGTTTGTTCCGAAGGGATGAGGTTAATGGTCTGCCTCTGCCTCCAGAGGGTGTTTTGAATAGATTTCTTTACCAATGTCTGAATTGAAAAATCCAGAGGCTGGGGAGGAGCGGGTTGTGGCTCGGGGTGGAACTCTACGGGGACGGAACGGGAAAAAGGAGGCGCTTCCGAGCTTAAATGCCTGCGGACGATCTGTCCGTCGAGAAATTTTCCCCGGCTGGAAATTTTAACTTTCTGCCCTTCTTTTACGCTAACATCCAAGTAAGCCAGGGCGATGGCTCTGCGTCCGTATTCCAGCCCCATGTTAAAAAAAAGGCCTTTTCCGGCAAACTTCCAGAAAGGGACCATGGTCCCGCTGGTTACATAGCCAACAGGGGAATCTCCTGCATAGACGGGAAAATGCTGTCTGGCCACTCCTTCCGATAAAATCGCTAAAGGAAAAACAAGGCGAGGGACGCATAGATTTTCCTGGGGAACATCCAAACGCCCCAAGTGCCTGGCCCTTATTTCCAGAAACTGTTTCCACAGCATTTCTTTGCCGAGGTAATCGCCCTTTAGCGGTGAAAAGCTCACGGCAATTTTAGCCGGGCCGACGCTTAGAATGGGCATTTCTTTGCCTGTAAGGTCAATGCCGAATTCATGCCCGTAGAGGGGCAAGCCAGCTTCGAGGCGCAGGGTATCCCGAGCACCCAGGCCAACAGGCAGGATTCCCTCCTTCTGGCCGACATGAAAGATTTTTTCCCATATTGCCAGAGCCTGGTCTGCCGGGAATAAAAGCTCAAAACCCAGAGGTTCTCCTGTGTAGCCGGTCCTTGATAAGGTTACTGCGACCCCCTCAATTCGAGCGGAGCGCAGATTATTTCTCCCCGGATCAGGAAGCCTGGACCTGGGTTCTCCCAAAATATTTTTAAGAATCGATTTCGATCTTGGTCCCTGCAGTGAGACCATGGCGATTTTTTCGGTTTGATCTTCCAAGACGACCCGGGAGAATTTTTTCTTATGTTCCTGAAGCCAGGCCCAATCATTCTTTGTATTGGAGGCGTTGACAACCAGAAGATATGAGCTTTCATCCAGCCGGTATAAATAGACATCGTCGATCGCCCCGCCGGTATTGTTGGCCAGGATAGTGTATTGAGCTTGCCCTGGCTCCAGGGCGGCGGCGTTATTGGTGAGGAGGTACTGCAGAAAAGGAAGGGCCCCGGTTCCGGAAATCAAAAATCTTCCCATGTGAGATATATCAAAGAGCCCCCCGAATTTTCGCGTGGCCAGATGTTCCTGGAAAATTCCCGGCTCATAATTCAAAGGCATCTCCCAGCCGCCGAAATTAACCAGGTGGGCTCCATGATTCTTATGCCAGGTATGGAAAGGGGTTTTGTTTATCGCTATACTCATCTTATCCTCCTGCTTCTTTTCGGGGGAATAATGTCCTGGAATTGAAGCTAACATTCAAAAACGTGGCTGTCAAGAAATGATGGATGAACAGCGCCCTCCTTATTTCTGGCTTGACTCATTCTGCAGATCATATTATTTGATGCATAGGGAATTGTTATAAATTTATTGTATAGGAATTTCCTTTTCTATCCCCATCCCCCCAACCCCCTCCCGCCAGGGGAGGGGAGATACTGGGGGATCCAAAATTACCTCCCCCTGGATGGGGGAGGGTTAGGGTGGGGGTGTTAATAACTTGATACAAGGAAGGCCAGGAATGGCTGGGTCAGGTAATGGCCTATTTAAAAGATAATCGCGATTTTCTCCTAAAATCCATCCCGGAAAAACTTCCAGGGATTCGGATGACCCGGATGGAGGCAACTTATTTAGCCTGGCTCAATTGCCGGGAAGCGGGGATTCCGGGAAATCCCTTTGAAATTTTCCTTAAGGAAGCCAAAGTGGCCTTTAACGACGGCGTTGAATTCGGCAAGGGCGGAGAAGGATTTGTGCGCCTGAATTTTGCCTGCCCCCGCAAAACCTTGACTGAGGCCGTCGAGCGGATGTCCGCGGCCCTGAAAAGACTCTGATGAGGGTTATTACCGTGGATTCAGTAAAGAAAAAGAAATGCTCGCCCGCCTTCACTTTTCGTTTATGATTTCAGAATGATGGTCAGGAGCCGGCAGGGAAGCGATCCCGTCCGGGCTTCGTCTATCACTGCGAATTCATCAATTTATTGAAAAGTGAAGGGGGGCGGGAAAGAAATGTTCTTGCTTAATCAGTTTTCCTGTGGTAATCTCTACGCAACAAGCATTAAAGATTTTCAGTATTTATTCGAAAAGAAACGAAAAAGCCAAACTTCGAGCAATCGGAGGGCGGAAAACCACGGGTCCCAAGTTTCAGGGATTGCCAGGTTGCCGAATTTAACCTAAGAGACCGGATGCCCCGTGGAATTATTTAAAAGTGGGGATCCGGTTTTTTTATAAATAAGTAGCCACAGAGGACACAGCGCGGCAGAGCCGAAACCAAAAAACTTTAGCCACAGAGGGCACTGAGATCGCAGAGTTATAACCAAAATCTTTAGAAAAAAACAACTTAGAACACGGGTGAACAAAAAAACTAGGAAAAAATCTTAATAAACAAGCTTCTTGCAAAAGTACTTACTCCGTCATTCCGGCGAAAGCCGTCCGCCGCAGACGGACAGAATTTCTTGAAAATCCTGGATTCCGGGTCGCGCTTCGCTTGCCCGGAATGACGATTTCCTCTACTTTTCAAGAGTTTTGCAAGAGCCTTAAAATTAAAAGCTTTTGGACATTAATAGCATAGAGCGCACAGAGTTTTTTGGCTCTTCTCCCAAAAGTGAGCGCTTAAATAAGCCAAGTAATGACGGCGTGTTCCATGAAAAAAGGTTTCACCGTAAATATCCCCTCCCTTGGCGGGAGGGGATAAAGGGGAGGGGGAATCTGGATTTATTATTCACCCCCACCCCAACCCTCCCTCTCAAGGGGGAGGAATATCTGCTATGGCTTTGGTCTTCATTGACTTTTTTGATGAAATATAACTTATTGATATTTTGACCATTTAATCCAGTACACTTTTGGGAGAAGAACCAGTTTTTTTAAAACCATGATTAAGAAGCCGACAGAGGAGATTTTGCAGGATAAAAGAGCCATTGGAAAAAACACAGTGAATCTTTCGGCCCAGTTCTTTAACCTGGAGTCTGATGAAGTGGACAGAGGCATTCGGGATGTCCTGCAAAACATCGGAGAGGCAACCGGATCAGACCACGGGTATGTGTACCTTTTTTCCAATGATAAAACGAAGATGTACCGAACCCAGGGGTGGTATTCCGATGGCTCTCCTCCGCAAAAGGACCAACTGGCCGAGTGGCCCGTAGAGAAATTTCCCTGGCTTATGGGCAAGCTCATGAAAGGGGAGCTGATCCGTATTGTTAGAGTCACCGATCTTCCGCCGGAAGCAAGCTCCGAAAAAGAAGCATTTCAGGCCCAGGGATGCCAATCCGCCATACTAATCCCCATGGTATATGAAAAGCACCCCATCGGTTTTATGGGGTTCGAAGCGATGCGGGCGGAAAAAACATGGCCGGAAGAATCGATTGGACTTTTGCGAATGGTGGGGGAAGTATTTATCAATTCTCTGGAACGGCGCAGGGCCGAGCAAGCCCTGCAAAGCTCACAGGAAAAATACCGCAACCTGGTGGAAAACATAAATGATGTGATCTTCTCTCTGGATACTCAGGGGCGTTTTACCTATATCAGTCCGGTGGTTGAGCAGGTGGCCTCTTTCAAGGTCAATGAAATGATGGGTAAAAAATTTGCTGACTTCGTCTATATGGAGGACTTGCCAGAATTTTTAAAAAGCATGAGGCAGATATTATCTGGCAACGTCACCGATCATGAATTTAGGATTGTTAATAAGGAAGGCAGCATTCGCCATGTGCGCATTTCCAGTCGCCGGTTGATGGAGGGAGGGCAAACCATAGGGATTACCGGCATGCTGAGCGACATCACCGAGCGGAAGTGGGCTGAGGTTTTGCTCAAGCGGGCCGAAGAGAAGTATCGCAGCATTTTTGAGAATGCCCTGGAAGGCATCTTCCAGTCCACACTCGACGGCCATTTTATTGTGGCCAACCCGGCATGCGCCCGCATACTGGGTTATGCTTCCCCCGAAGAATTGATTACCCATAATGTGGCTCTGGAGCGGCGGTACTTCGTAGATCCCGAACTTTACCGGGAGTTCCAGCAGCAGCTTAAAGAAAAAGGAGTTGTGCAGAAATTTGAGGCGGAAGTTTACCGCCGGGATGGGAGTAAAGTCTGGATTTCTCTAAACGCCGTGGCCATCCGCGACCCGAATGCGGCCCTGCAATTCGTTGAAGGGACAATCGAAGACATCACCGACCGGAAATGGGCGGATGATCAGGTACGTTATTTAAGTTTTCATGATAAGTTAACTGGCCTGTATAATCGCGTTTACTTCGAGGAAGAGTTGAAACGGCTGGATACAGAAAGGCAACTGCCTATCAGCCTGATCATGGGGGACGTAAACGGCCTGAAGCTGGTCAACGATGCTTTTGGTCATCAGGAAGGGGACAAGCTTCTGGTCCGGATCGCCGTGATCCTCAAAGAATCCTGCCGGAAGGAAGATGTCATCGCCCGTTTGGGCGGGGATGAATTCGCCATCTTCCTGCCCCGCACCAGCCACATGGTGACCATGGGGATCGTCGAAAGAATTAAAATGGCCTGCAGCCAGGCCAGCTATGATCCGGTGCAACTGAGCATTGCCCTGGGGTCTGTGACCAAGGATGATTCCAACCAGGATATTCAGGATATTTTCAAAGAGGCTGAAGAGAGGATGTACCGGAGTAAGCTCCTGGAGAGCAAGAGCGTCCGCGCTTCCATCATCTCCTCCCTGCGCCGCACCCTCTTCGAAAAGAGCCATGAAACCGAAGAACATACCTACCGCATCCAGCAATTGGCCTTACAGCTCGGCCGGGCCTTCGGTTTGTCCAATAGTAACCTTGATGATCTGGCCCTTCTGGCTACTCTGCATGACATCGGCAAGATCGCCATTTCGGAAGGAATCATTATCAAACCCGGCAATTTGTCGCCGGAAGAATGGGAGATAATCTGGAAGCATCCGGAGATCGGCTATCGCATTGCCGGATCTTCTCCAGACCTGGCCCCAATCGCCGAAGCCATCCTGGCTCATCATGAAAACTGGGATGGAAGCGGTTATCCGCAAGGGCTAAAAGGAAAAGAAATCCCGCTGATCTCCCGCATCATAGCCATTGTCGATGCCTTTGATGTGATGGCCTATGGCCGGCCCTATAAAGAAGCGAAAAACAAAGAGGCGTGTTTACATGAGCTTCAGGAAAAAGCGGGAACCCAGTTTGATCCGTTTCTTATCGACCTATTTGTCAAGATGGTTTCGGCTTCATCATGATTTATTGAGAGCTTCTTAATACTACTCCGACAATTCACAAAATCCCCCTTATTCCCCCTTTGCCAAAGGGGGAAATTGTTATACCCCTCTTTGGAAAAGAGGGGCGAGGGGAGATTTTCTGATCAAACCGCTCAACATATCCGTCTTGCATCGCGCCATAAACGCTATTTGTCGGAGTAGTATTAAATAAATTGACATCCGCTTTCCAATCTTTCCCTTTTTTGGTTCCGGCTGTGCCGGGTTAGGAGCCCTTTCATATCAAGGCCAGGCTGTCGGCTATGGCCAGACCGGAACGGGTCGGATATAAAATGCCGTCCCGAATGGTTACGCGCCCTTCTTCCTGAAGTTTCGCCAGCGTTTCTCCTTTTTCTAAAAGGAGGTCATATTGAAATTTTTCGGAGAAATCTTTCAAATGCAACCCGGCGCTGGTGCGCAGGGCCAGGAAGAGAGCTTCTAAACGAAGCTGTTCCGGGGAGAGGGTTTCGGCCGCCTGAATGGGAGCATTTCTCAGGCTGAGTTCATTGATATAATCTTCCAGGTTGCGATGGTTCCACCAACGCCGATTTCCCGAGAAGGAATGGGCGGAAGGGCCAAGCCCCAGGTAAGGGGTGTGGTCCCAGTATTTTTGATTATGCCGTGAAGCGTATTCAATTCCCCTGGAGAAGTTGGAAACTTCGTAATGAGCGTATCCCGCATCCTCGAGCTGTTCGGATGTTTTTATAAAAAAATCATACTGCAATCCTTCGGTAAGAAAGGGAAGTTCACCTTTTTGATACCGCGTTAAAAGAGGGGTATTCGCCTCGACAGTTAATTGATAGCAGGAAAGATGCTCCGGGGCAAAAGCTACTCCCTGGGAAAGGGTATCCAGCCAGGCTTTCATGTCCTGACCGGGAACGCTGTAAATCAAGTCAAAGCCCAGATTCGTGAAACCGGCTTTACGGCTGATTTCAATGGCGGAGATGGCCTGTGCGGACGAATGCCTCCGTCCCAAAAAATTTAGGATCTTCCGGTCGAAAGATTGGATGCCCAGGTTTAAGCGGTTGACTCCCATGTCCCTCAGACGCTCGAGAAAAGATATATTAATATCTGCCGGGTTGGCTTCCAGGGTGATTTCGGCATGTGCGGCCAGGGTAAAGTTATGCCTAATCCTTTTCAAGATTTCCTCAGTTTGATAAGACGTAAAAACCGAAGGAGTGCCCCCGCCGATGTAAACCGTGTCAAACCGGTCAAATTGATTGCGGGCCATATCCATTTCCTGAAAAAGAGCCCTTAAAAAATCAGGGATAAAGGAAAGGTCCGTTTCTGAATAAAAAGCGCAGTAAGGGCATTTCGTCCGGCAGAAAGGAAGGTGAATATAGAGGCCGGGAATATTGCTGGAAGATAAATCAGGGGTTTGCCGGCTCATTGATTCTAGGGAGATAATATAGGGGTCAAGGGGGCCAGGGTTAAAGATGGCCAAGATCAATCCTGCCCCTGTTTTTAATCATCATCGGTTTTCAAAACAGCCAGGAAGGCCCTCTGGGGAATGGATACCGATCCAATCATTTTCATCCGCTTCTTGCCTTTTTTCTGCTTTTCCAGGAGTTTTCTTTTGCGGGTAATGTCCCCCCCATAGCACTTTGCCGTAACATCCTTACGGAATGGAGAAATAGTCGTCCGCGCAATAATTTCTCCTCCTATGGCCCCCTGAATAGCCACCTTAAAAACCTGCCGGGGAATTTCCTCCTTCAACCTTTCGCAGGCCTGAAGCGCCCGGGCCCGGGCATGGTCGCGGTGGACGATCTGGGAGAGGGCATCGACTTTTTCGCCATTAACGAGAATATCTATGAGAACGAGGTTGCTCTCCCGGTAATCACCGAGTTCGTAATCAAAGGAGCCGTATCCCTGGGTGAGGCTTTTGAAACGGTCGTAAAAATCATAGATGACTTCGGCCAAGGGCATCTCAAAGATCAACTCGATCCGACCCGGGCCCAGGTAATTGAGCTTCGAATCCAATCCCCGCCGGTCCTTGCAAAGCTTCATGACTGCCCCCAGATATTTTTCCGGCATGATCATTTTAGCTTTGATGTATGGCTCTTCGGAGCGGGCTATGGAAACTGGTCCCGGATAATGAGCCGGGTTGTCAATATATAGAATCTGTTCGTCCTTGAAAGTAAAGCGATAACGCACGCTGGGGACGGACAAGATGATGGATAGATCGTATTCTCTCTCCAGCCTCTCCTGGACGATTTCCAGGTGGAGGAGCCCGAGAAAACCGCAGCGAAAACCCTGTCCGAGGGCCACGGATGAGTCTTTCTGGTAGATTAGGGCAGCATCATTCAATTTGTACTTTTCCAGGCCAACAGTGAGGTCTTCATAATCTTCCGAGGAGACGGGATAGATCGATGAGAAGACCACGGGTTTTGCTTCCTTGAACCCGGGCAAAGGCTTAACGCAGGGACGATGATCAAGGGTAATGGTGTCGCCGATGCGCACATCGGAGACGGTCTTTAGGCCGGCGATGATATAGCCGACCTCGCCGGCCGCAAGGCGATCGCTTTTTTCCCGCTTGAGCGAGAAGTGTCCCACCTCTTCGACTTTATAAGCGGCCTTATTAAAAAAGAAACGGATGATGTCACCGGGCTGCACCAGGCCGTCGAACAGGCGGCAATGAATCACCGTTCCGCGGTAGGAATCGTAATGGGCATCAAAAATTAGACCGGCAAGGGGGGCCTCCGGGTCTCCTTGCGGAGGGGGGATGCGCTGGACAATCGCTTCCAGGATATCTTCGATGCCAATCCCTTCCTTTGCCGAGCACTTGATATGGGCATAGGGATCCAGGCCGAGCTCGGTATCGATCTGTTCCATAACCCGATCAATGTCGGCGGTAGGAAGATCGATTTTGTTGATCACCGGAATGATTTCCAGGTTGTTTTCCATGGCCAGGTAGAGATTGGCAATGGTTTGAGCCTGAACTCCCTGGGCGGCATCAATAAGCAAAAGGACTCCTTCGCAGGAGGCCAGAGCCCGTGATACTTCGTAGGAGAAATCCACATGGCCCGGGGTATCGATCAAATTCAGGATATAATCCTTTCCATCCTGGGCGCGGTAGGGAAGGGTGATGGCCTGGCTTTTGATGGTGATGCCCCTTTCCCGCTCGATGTCCATGTTATCGAGGATCTGGTCCTGAAAGTTGCGCTCATCCACCACGCCGGTGTACTGAATCAGCCGGTCGGCCAGGGTCGATTTCCCGTGGTCGATATGGGCGATAATGCTGAAGTTACGAATTCTCTCCATCATAAATAAAAAGATTCTCTTGCGATTGCCAGGAAGAATCAAAGTCAGGATAAAACTACGCCAACCTTGGGGATTAACCGCATGGAAGTATTGGGAGTAGTTACCTGCGGGAAACGCGGCAGGCTTTATAAAAAATTATACTACGCCGGATTGATATCTTACAAGCATTTAAATGTTTTCAACCTCAGGAAAACCAGAAAGATCATTCTCTTTCCGAAAGAAAATCCAGGGCCAGCTTGTTGAATTTTTCCGGATGTTCTTCATGGGGGCTGTGGCCGGCCTTTTCGAAGATGGCCAGTTTTGAGCCCTTCCATAGTTTTTGCAGGGTGATAGCCCGGTTGAGAGGGATGGCTTTATCTTCCCGGCCGTGTATGATTAAAATCGGTTTGTTCAATCTGGCCAATTGGTTCGCTTCTTTTTCTACAAAGGGTTCTTTTAAAACGTTACGGAGGATAAACATAAGACTATCATGGGAACCTTTGATGCAAAGGGGCTGCAAGACTTCCTTAGCATATTCATCGGTTACTTTGCCCTGATCGTAAAACCAGATGGCTTTTAACTTGTTTGTCATCAAGGCGTCCCCAGGGATGGCATTTAAAAATTCCCCGACATAAGGGAGTTTATATATCTTGCCGATAAGTGTGTCAGGATATGGAATGACTGCCGGGGCGACTAAAATCAGCCGGTCAACCATCTCGGGATAATGCGCAGCTACATAGACCGAGATTCCCCCGCCCATGGACTGTCCCAGAAGGGTAGCTTGTTTTATATTCAGGGCGTCCATGAATCCTTTCACCTGTTTTCCGTAAAGAGCGAAGCTGTAATCCATTTTGCCCAGCCGTTCGCTGTAACCGAAACCCCACAGGTCAATGGCATAAACCTTGAATTTTTCGGCCAGAGCGTCTATGTTCTTTTGCCACATTACCGTGTGGTACAGGAAACCATGAATCATGATTAATGGGCTTCCGTTCCCTTTTTCCAGGTAATGGATCTTCTTGCCTTCAACGGTTACAAAATTCCCTTTGGCCCACCTCTTGCTGGCTTCTTCATACGTACAGGTTTCCTTTGAAAAAAAATCGGGGAATAAGGCTGCGGTTAAGGCGAAAATTAAGATGAAAGCGATAATGACCGTTAAAATTCTATTCATTCGCGTTTACCTCCTAAAGCCAAATTTTTTTTACCGAGGCTCTTTTTTCTGGGGGGAAAGTTCCTGGATTTCCTTCTGGATTGTCCGGCGTTCGGGCGCATGCTCGCTGAAATAAGGGAGAGCTTTGCGAAAATGGGCCAGGGCCGTTTTATGATCGCCTATGGCCTTGTAGTAGTAGCCAAAACTTTGATAGGCCTGGCCGAGCATGTTCTTCGCTCCATAGGCCATTCCCAGGTGGTAATGAATTGCCGATAAATTAGGATTAAGATCTCTGGCCCTAAGGAGGGCCTGGAGCGCTTCGTCGGTCAGTTTCTGTTCAGAATAAACCCTCCCTAAGTGGAAATAAACCAGGGGGTCGAGAGGAGAAAGGAAGCGGGCGCGTTCGAGGTATTTCTGGGCGTCTGCGAGATTGGCTTTAAGAAAATGGGTGATGCCCAGCTCGCGCAATATTTCTCCATCCTGGGGGGCCAACGAGGCTGCCCTAAGAAAGCTTTCGATGGCCCGGTCCAATCCCCCCATGCGCTTCTGAGCGAGACCAAGGCCGAATAGGGCCTCTGGCTCATCCGGCGTACGTTTCACCCAATTTTCAAAAAAGGTTACAGAGCGAACAACATCCCTTTCTTCGACAACCAATTTAGTCTGAATTCTTTTCAGGTTCCCTGTGGTTTTTTGACTTTCCTTTTCTTTGGGAAACCTGGCCATCTGGATTTCCAGGTCAGCGGCACGCTCTTCGAGAGCCGGATGGGTCATAAGGTAAGCGGGGGGGTCGCCAGATGCGGGGCCTTGCATTCGGCGCATTTTTTTAAGCATCGTAACCATCCCCCATCGGTCGTACCCGGCTTGATTCATAAATTTTAAGCCCAGGTAATCAGCTTCCTCTTCGTCTTCCCGGCTATATTTCAGCAAGGCGGTCTCGGAGGCGGCCACTGTAGTTGTGGCAATAGCCGATGCAGCCTGGCCCCCCAAAAATATTCCGGCGAGTATGGCCCCGAGAGCGGCTAAAGTGACTTTCTTGGCTTTTTCCCCCCGTTTGGCGATGTGCCGGGCCACGACATGCCCGATTTCGTGGGCGATCACCCCGGCCAGCTCGTCTTCATTTTCGACCAGGAGAATCAAGCCGCTGTGCAGAAAAACTTTTCCTCCCGGAACGGCAAAGGCGTTAACTTCAGGGGAGTTGATGATATAAAATTGGTAATCGAATGGTTGCGGCCCGATGGACTTGACGATCCCTTTGCCGATGCCCCGGATATATTCGTTAACCGAGGATTCCTGAAGAATCGGCCAGCGCTTTTTGACTTCGAGCAGAATTTTTTCGCCTAATTCCCGCTCTTCCTGGAGCGTGAGGGCTTGGCTGTTAGGAGGAAGGCAAAGATGGAATAAAAGAAAAACGGAGAAGATAAAGATAAACTTCTTGCGGAGGATTGTTGTTACCCTGGACATATATTATTTTAACTCGAATCAAGGCCAAAAGTCCAATCCATCTTCGAGCATTTTGCTTACTTCGGTGATGTCCTGGATGGCCGCCTCATAATCGATTTTCCGGCCATGGCGTAATTCCCGTTCCCTGATTTTCTCCCGGTTATATTCAAGGATTTCCGGGGTGAGGGGGAGGTTGGCATGATCCAGGTAGCGGACCGCGCCGCGAGAATCCCGAACGGGAATGACCTTGCCGGCCACATGCCGGTTGGGGGCCCAGGGAATGTCCAGAACGCCGGCCTGAAGGGCCCGCAGAGCCCCTAAAACCGGGTCCCCCTCTCCCATATCCAGAGTTTTATCCAGTATCGCGCAGGATTCCCGGATAATGATCCTTTTTTCCTGCAAGACTTTAGGACTTTCTGGGAGGCGATTTGAGCGCATTAACTGAATGGCCATGCGAGTTGCTTTCACGCCTTCGGCGTTGGCTTCTTTCGTGGGAATGCCCTCAGCCTCATGGGTGCTCTTGGTGATGACCTGAGTGACTCCGGCAAGGGCCGCAATGATCCCTCCCAGAACAATTACCGCAT
>Ga0194125_10000426_pt1 | contig 70414 bp, 70 predicted proteins | sample TA2KigC250mmetaG_FD_148626 | JGI IMG/M metagenome (GOLD analysis project Ga0194125, IMG submission 148626) | Freshwater microbial communities from Lake Tanganyika, Tanzania - TA2015034 Kigoma Deep Cast 250m | ecosystem: Environmental > Aquatic > Freshwater > Lake | place: Tanzania: Lake...
ATGTCGTTGTAAGTCGCCGCCAACCCCGCCCGGTCGCCGATCTGCTCTGAAATCTCTACACTCTTTTGATACCACTGCAACGCCTCGGAGTAGTTGCTTTGGGCGCGGTGGATTTCGCCGATGTTGTTGTAAGTCGCCGCCAACCGCTTCTTATCATCCCGCGCGTGGAATGCCACAGCGCCTGCCAGCGACCATCTGAGTCCATCCACAGGACGACGCCGAAAAACATATCCACAAAGCGCCCAGGAGTAATCTCCCGCAAGCCGTAGTTGTTCCTCACGTCCTTCGATGGAGAGTTCTTTTGTCAGCAAATTCCGGAGGCTTATCGGTTCATCATCCACGCCGAAAGCGCGGGCTAACTCCTGGACTGCAAAATTCGCGCCGCTACGGATGTTCTCCCAATCCACATCCAGAACCCGCCACCCTTCCATCGGCGTTTCGTCATATTTCTCCGCCACCTTTGCGTAATGTTGAGCATGTTTCTTACGGGCGGTTAGCTCTTCGTCTCCTTCGAGTTGCATGTTGGCAATGACGTAATCGGCGACCAGTAGGTGCAACGAGTATCTTTTCGCCCCATGGTCGTAATTGGGCAATCCGCTCTGTGTCAGTTCTCTAATGCCTTCATCCGCTATTTCGCCACAAACGGCGCTAATCGCCTCATTATCCGCGCCGCCCTCAAAGATAGGCATAACTCGCAAAACGCAACGCCCGGGCTCATTGAGACCATCTACCATTTTGCCAACGAGTTCCTTTGCAGCCTCTTCCGCGCCGCCCTTCAACTGAGCCAAATCCCTCAAAGCTGGCTCTATCCCGCGGTCTTTTGCCCAGGCGACGCTGCGGCTTAACAGGAACGGATGCCCGCGCCCGTGCTGGAGAAATTCGGTTACTTTGCTTTTAATCTCCGTCCATAGGTTGCGCCGCATCGCCTCTTCGTATAAAAGTTGAGTTGCATGAATATCCTCAAATTTTCCCACCGAATGCAGCGGCGACGCGCCGTCTAATTGTTCAAATTCGGCGATGGCCGCTCGCGAGGTTACGAGCGCTTTGCTTCCACGTCGCGGGTCAAACCCACGCAAAAATCCCGCAATCTGCTTGCGCTCATCCGGCGGAATGGTCTCAGCGTTGTCAAGGATGATGAGGCATTTGTGTGCGCTGATAGCGTCTAAAGCCTTATGTCGAAGCTGTTCTTCCGATATCTCCTTTTGTTCAATTTTTAGCAGATAAGCGATATTTCGGCAGATGTCCGCAAGCTGGAATTGGGGAGTTTCGGCTTTCAGCCATATTATTCCATCGGGAAAACGCCAGGCGTTGCGATGGGCGGCTTCGATAGCGATGTGACTTTTGCCGATGCCACCGATGCCGTGGATGCAGACCAACCGCGTGTTCGCTTGTTCAAACCTCTCGGAGATTTCCACCAATTCCGCGCCTCTGTCAACCATGCAGAGGTTCGCCGGCAAGCCGATATTCTCCGGCTCACCAAAGTCGATTATCGGTTTGTCGGCTGGATTTTTGGGCATCTTGAGGCGGGATTTCCCTTTGCCCAACAAGGTGAAATTCTGGGCAGCTTTCGCGCCGTATTTTCGCTCAACCACCGCTTGCGCGCTCTCTAACGCAGCCGCGAAAGGCTTGCCATCGGTCAGTTCAGCGTAGAAACGGCTGGAAAAGAGTTTGGCAACGTTGTCTGGAACGGATTCCCGCGTCGCTATCACCGCCGGCGCGCCCGCCTTGCGCAACGCCTCGGCTGTCTTGACCGACTTGCAGGCGCTGAGAACGACAAGTTTGACTTTGCTATCGGCGAAAAGTTTGGCGAAATCGTCGCTTTTGATTAGTTCCTCGCGTCCGTGTTCCGTTTCCATCAGTAAACCTGACTCCGTGCCATGTCCGGAAAAATGCAGAACATCGCAGTTTGCTAAAGCGCGTTGAAGCCTATCGCGTGTCGGCGGCAGCAGACGGGTCAACTTGATGGGCTTTCCCTTGCCGGTGTTCGGATTGGGTTCTCTGATGGCGTCTTCGAGATTTTGCCATTCCTTCCAGATATCGAGCCGCACAGCCGGCGGATTATTTCCAACCGCTCTCAGCACAGGCGCGGGGATGACCGCCAACACCTTCAGCCGCTCGGTCTGGATTTCTACAATTTTGGGCTGTTTTCTATCACCGCGCAATTGAAAATATGCAATTATGACGCTAATGATAGTAAAAACCGTACCGACTATTGCTATAATGATTTCCATATTAAATCTCCCATAAGTTTGGATATAGAGGGTCACGGAGTAATAGTTCATTTCGTAAATTTGTATAGGGTTTCAAATTACGAAATCCTCCCTAAATCCCCCCTGCCCCCCTTTAAAAAAGGGGGATGCCCTTTCGTAAAAGGGGGGAGAGGGGGGATTTTGGCACTCCGAATACGCATCAAGTTAAGCGTTTTTTCCCAATTCCCCTCCCTTGACGGGAGGGGTTAGGGGAGGGTGAAAAAAGCGAGAGTGCCGCTCTCACCCCCACCTAACCTCCCCCGTCAAGGGGGAGGAACAACATCATATCTACGTGATTGCCCTTAACTTGATGCGCATGGGGGGGATTTTGGCACTCCGCCATACGCATCAACTTTAGCCTGTGAATCAATTCACAGGCTAAAAAGCTAAAGTCGTCTCAAAGACGACTACATTAACACCAGTCCACTTTGAGTGGACTTCAGCTTCTCAGCCTGAACTTTAGTTCAAGGCGTTTGTGACCCCTGAACCACGCAAGAAATTCCTTAACTTGATGCGAATGGGGGAATTTTGTCACGCCGTTACTATCCTATACGGAATTAAGAAACGAACCAGTAGTAGCTCATCAGAATTGGTAACCAACCATTTCTTCCAACTTTTTCTTCTAAACTTTTCTTTTAGAAAGAAAAGTTTGATTAAAAGAAACACTAAGGAATAAAGTAAAACGTGAAACGTAAAACGTGATAGGATATATAATCACGTTTCACGCTTCACGTTTCACGTTTATCATCTTCGTCTCTTGCGACGTTCCTCATCATCGTCGTTCGACGATGTTTGATTTGAACTCGCAGAGGACGGCTGTTGTTTTTGCCTTTCGATAGTTGGAGTCGGGGCACGTTGAAAATCCCGACTTTGTCGGGGCTGAACCCGTGTCTGTTCTGGTTGGGCTTGATAGATTACTCGACGCTGCTTTTCGTAGGATGAAGCGGGAGAGCGAGGCTCCTGCCGAGACGGCACAGGTGAACTTCTCTGAAACGTATTTTCTCTGTCTTGACGTTGTATATCACTGCTCGGACGTTGTTTGACGTTCGATTCGGATAAGCGTGTGCGTTCGTCTCGCCATTGTTGAGATGGCCCCTGTTCATACTGTTTTTCTGGGCGCTCATCGGTCGTCCGCTGGCGCACCGTCGAACTGACGCTGGATTGGGAACCTGGATTGTCTAAATAGCTTCGCGAGTAGAATCGTCTTTTTTTGAATCTTGACTCTACGTACTGAACCGCCGTCCCTGATTTGGGCAACTGATGAACTACGATTGGGTCAGGGTCGTCCCGCCAATAGCGATGACCGTGAACAACCATCGGCGGTCGCCAGTAACAGCGATAAAAACGGTAGAGATGCGGATGATATCCTAAGTACGTATAGAATCTGACTCGGATACCGTCGTACCAACCATCAAGCCACCAATCCTCGTAGAGCAAATAGTGATATGGTCGCACCGCCACATAATACGGGCCGGTGTAGTAATAGTGATAGTAGTAATCATACCATGGACGCGGAGGTAAATAATTGTAACGTTCGACGATGCGAACTTGCGGAGTATGGTCGTAAGTCTCGACCTCGATATATTCCACATCTAACTCTTCCCGCCCCTGGACGACGATATTGACTTCTAAGACGCCATTTTTATCGACATATTTGGAAGTCGCTAAATGTACTATCTCACGTTGCCGGTCTGGCGATAACGCAAACGTGACCCCGTAGCGCGTTTCTCCCTCGTCTCCTTTGGTCACATCCCTCACCCATAACCGACCAGCGACTTCATCGCCCGCTTGATTGCTCCTATAACCGACCGCAATTGCCACTGATTCCGCCTCTTTCGGAATGTCAAATAGGTAAATAGCGCTTGCAAGGCTGAACCGCGGTTCTTCCTCAGAGGCAAAACCTTGAGCGACTAAACGAATGCCATCCTCAAAAACAGGGCTTTCCGTAACTTCAGCATCCCCTCTCTCTAAAAAATCATCGGTGTCTTTTGCCTTACGGTATTCCCTTGATAGCGTTACCTCCTGCTCATAATCATAGCGATAAGCTTCGCTTGCCAGGATGATACCAAAAAGCAGGCAATAAATCCCGATAATCGCGATGTACAAACCTTTACCATTCATGAATTTTCCCCCCTTTCGTATGTTATAAAGTTATTATATCCCAAAAGTATCTGTTTGTCAACAGTGAAAATTATCTTACTTTTTTCCTCTTATTTCTTTTGATCAAACTTTTCTTTCTTAAAGAAAAGTTTGGTTACTGATAGTTCTTTACTCGCATGCGGTGTTGTGTTATAATTATAACTGACTCGAAGGAGGCGAAAAAGTGCTTCTTTTTCTTTCTCCCATTCTCCGCGTGCGTCCATAAGGTCAGTGGTATCTCCACTTTACAAGTGAGGTCAAATAAAACATGAGTGCATGGAAAAATCTTTTTGTGCCAAATAAAATGGATTACGTTCGAGGTAGGAACCGTCCTGATGTGGAGTGTATTTTATGCGCAATTATATCCGGCGATGAACGGGTGGAGAAATTGGAAGTTTACCAATCGGAGCTATTCTTCGTCTCGTTAAATCTGTATCCTTACACTCCAGGACATCTGATGGTATTCCCTAAACGACACGTAGTGGATATTCGGGAACTGACATCTTACGAAGTAGAACAGTTACATAATTTGCAAAATCTCTGTTTGAACGTGCTGGATAAAGTATACTCACCTCATGGATACAACATCGGATATAACCTCGGCAGCGCCGCCGGGGCAAGTATCCAACACCTTCATCTACATATCGTCCCGCGATATCAAAGGGAACTGGGATTCATTGACATTATAGGTGGAGCCAAAATTATAGTGGAAGACCCGATTCGAACACAGTATCGCCTTCGTGAAGCTTTCCGGGAAAATAGCCGCTGATTTCAATCAGCGGCTATTCAGCAACTTATAAACCGAATTTCTATTGACAAAAATACTTCATTATGGGATAATTTTAAGTAGTTTTATTTTAGTTTGGCAAGTTTTATTCCAATTATTTCTTTTAATCAAACTACCTAATTCCTCAGTGTTTCTTTTGATCAAACTTTTCTTTTTAAAAGAAAAGTTTGGAAGAAAAGTTTGGTTACGAAGGAGGATATCATGAAAATAATTTTGATTGTCAAGCTGCTAATTATCGCGCTTATGCTAAGTTTGCTTAACGCAGCTTGGGCGAAGCCAGTTGATGAGCATACTATGTGTCTGCTCAATTTTGATAAAGATTCTTTGGTTATCGAAGGTGGAAAGTTGACAAGTGTCAAAGACCTTTCTGGCAATGGCAATGACGGCTTATACTGGTTTAGGTTTGCTTTTTCCCATCTAAGGGTTTTGGAAGAACTGGTAACTGGTTACTGGTGATTGGTTACTAATCACCAATCACCAATCACCAATCACCAATTCTCTCACCATAATGGGAAGTTACAAGCCTAAATCGGTATTAGTCAATACCCAGGGCGGTAAAAAAGCGGGAAATCCAGGGGTTGCGCCATCTGGCCCGCCCGAATCTGTAGAGGGAAAATTTGGCGAGGCTCTGTATTTCGATGGTACGAATTATCTGGAAGTTGTGGATTCCAAGACCATAGGTATCAGCGACCAGCTTACCATGGAGGCTTGGGTCAAACCTGAAGTGCTCGTAGTTTCTGGGGATGCGATGAGCGTTACGACGAAAGATGTGTGTTATTACATGCAGGTAAGAGATGGTAAGATTGGCAACTACTTCTATAATGTGAATCCGCCAGGATATCATTTGAGTAAGAATAATATCAAAGTTGGCGTCTGGACGCACATCGCTGTCACCTACGATGGAAAAGAAAAAGTATTTTACATCAACGGTGAGGAAGACTCAAGGGTGAGCGCCACCGGTAAAATTCAACTGACGAATGACTCACTTGGCATTGCCGCTGAAGTACGCATACCCTCGCGAGGCGCGGCCAATCAGCGTTATTACAAAGGTATCATAGATGAAGTACGCATCTCCAATATAGCCCGAACGCCAGATGAGATTAAAGAATCGTTCGAGAATGGTCTTGTGATGGCAGTCGATTTCAGCGGGAAATTATCTATCACGTGGGGACAGATAAAACGTGAAAAGTGATGCGTGATGCGTGATAAATCACTCTTCACGTTTCACGTTTCACGCATCACGTTTCAAAAGGAATTATCATGAAAGCTATCGTTTTCCACGAACAAGGCGGCATAGAAAAACTTCGATACGAAGACGCGCCTGACCCAAAGATAAATCAGAACGAAGTATTAGTGCGTGTGAGGGCATGCGCCGTCAATCGTTTGGACCTCCGCGCGCGGCAAGACAGACCCGAAGTTGACCCTATGCCGCACATCCTCGGCTCCGACGTAGCGGGAGATGTCGCTGAAGTAGGGGCGGGCATCTCTGCCAGCCCGTTAGGCACAGAAGTGTCGCACATTAAAGTAGGCGAACGAGTTATAATTTCACCGTGTATTAACTGCGGATATTGTGTGGATTGTATCAACGGCGATGAAAGTCTATGCGATTATCAGAAAGTTCTGGGATTTCAGACTAACGGCGGATACGCCGAGTTCGTGAAAGCTCCTGTTCGGAACATCATTCCCATTTCAGATAAAATCTCTTATGCGGAAGCGGCGGCCGTGCCAATTATATTCCTGACCGCCTGGCACATGCTCATCACAAGAGCCAATTTGCAAGCGGGGGAAGATGTGTTGATTCTTTCAGCAAGCAGCGGCGTAGGTAGCGCGGCACTGCAAATAGCGAAACTCGCCGGGGCGCGGGTGTTTGCAACTTCGAGCACAGAAGAAAAATTAGCGCGAGCAAAGGAATTTGGAGCAGATTTTACTATCAATTACAAAGAAGTCGATTTTTCTGATGCTGTCAAGCAATGGACAAACGGCCGCGGCGTTGATGTGGTTTTCGAGCATGTCGGCGCAGACACCTTTGAACAAAGCCTCAATAGCCTTGCCAAGAATGGCAGGCTTGTTACTTGCGGCGTCACCAGCGGCAATATGGCAACCATAAATATCCGGTATGTCTATCAGAAACAATTGACCATTATCGGTTCAGCTTTGGGAAGCAAAAGCGAACTATTGAAAATCCTTAAATTAGTGGAACAACGTCAATTGAAACCGATAATTGACAAAATCTTACCTTTGCAGGAGGCGGCTTATGCCCATCAATTGATGGAAGATAGAAATCATTTTGGCAAGTTGATTTTGACGCCAACGCTTACCATCTAATCAGAAACCGAGATGATAACTAACGAAAGGAATATTGAAGGTAAAACAATGGAAAGAATATCTTTACAAACAGGAAAGTCAAGAATAGAATGTATCACAAAAGCCCTCGAAGGGTACTTTGAGAATCAAAAAATTGATGAAGGAAAAGAAATAGCTATTCTTCCGAATATGATTCCTGCTCAAGGCAGGAATATGACAGGTGTTAGTCAATTCGACGCGATAAAATCCGTTGCCGATTTTTTTACCGGAAAATACGATAATATAAATATCGTTACTGCGGTTCCATCAGAACATATCCAATACGCTGAAGAAATTTTGGGTTCTGCTAACCCTGATATCAAAATAATCAATCCAGGTGATGAAGATATCCTGACGAAATTTGGCGTGAATCAATTTGAGGTATTTGATAAGGAGGGCAATCTGATGCCATTGGAAATCAGTGCTATTCCTGAAAAAATGCCTTTAGTTGTGTTGTGCGTTCCCAAAACCCATGATAGAGCGGCATTCACCGGCAACGTGAAAAATCAGATGGGCTTAATCACCGGGAAAAAGGGAAATATGCACAATGGCTATGCGCTTAATAAGCTATCAGATACCTTATGTAACTATAATCTCACAAAACTTCACGAATATATGTCGAAGTATGAACCCTTGTATGTCTGTGACTCCTACGAAGCGATGGAAGGCAACGGCCCTTATGGCGCGAATATGAGGCAACTAATGTTTGGCATGGTCAGCAAAGATGCAGTCGCATTAGATAGCATAGCCCTGTTGTTAATGAATCTGGTCAATCATGACGGTCAAATTCTTAATCCCTCTGATTTTGCTTATCTGTTTATGTTAAACCGCATGAACCATCAATGCCGAATCCGATATGGAACATTATTCCTGAGTATTGATGAACTCTTTGAATATGAGAATCTGAATGCAAATATTAGTAAGGAAGAGTTGAAGGATACAATTAAGAAGATAGGAACCTTAGCGGCTCATCGAGATATCAAAGACCAGTATGAAGCCAGCAGAGCTATCATCGACGCAGTGGGCGAAGATGAAACCAAAATAGATAATCCGGCTGAGATAATCAGGAGAGTTGCGGCAACAATTTAAAGATGTGAAACGTAAAACGTGAAACGTCATGATGATTTAATCACGCACCACGTTTCACGCATGAGCCCAAAATTTATCAGTTGAAAAGGAGTATCAAATTGGATTTTATCACAGACAGAATTGCGATTGGCAACCGGCATGAAGCCGCAGACATCGAGATGTTGCAAACAAATAACATCACCGCAGTTTTAAATGTCGCTTACGATTTAGACCTTCGCTATCCAAGCCTGGATTCGTCACCATATCGCTTCGCCATTGAATACCACAAAGTGGGATTGATTGATGGGCCAGGAAACGAGGCAACGACATTGGCTGCGGCGGTTTACATGCTGGCTCAACTACTAAATCGGCATGAAAAAGTATTCGTGCATTGCCATGCGGGTATAAGCCGCTCAACGGCGGTTGTCTCGACATATTTAGCACATGCGGAACTTACCGACTTCGATGACGCTCTCGCAATCGTTCAAGCGCGACGCCCCGATGCCAACCCCCATTTCCATCTCAGGGAATTGGCCAAAAATCTGCCACCGCTATTTTGAGCAGTGTCTAAACTTAGGCTTCCGAAGTCTCCGAGACTTCGGAAGTTTAGGTTAAGATATAATTTGGGGCTACTGCGTACCAATTTCATCTGCGAGGCGGCTAAACCCAATTGAATTAACTTCCGATTACTCGGCTTTCCCGTTTGCGCTTCCCATTCCACTAACCTACGCCGGCGGCACTTGCACCAATCCTTCTCGTCGGACTTTGTCTATTCCTTTGTTGACTAACCAAATTCCCAAACTGCCGTAAACGATTAGTTGAATCGTCACAGCAATGAATCGCGGCCAGAATGCGGCTAAGCTTTCCGGCTTAGGTGAAAACAGCATCCGCGCGCCGATGAAGCCTTGCGCTTGCGGGAAAATCCAGGTGAAATTCCGCAGCCATTGCGGTAACACTTCGATTGGGAAGTTCCTACCGGATACGATGTGGTCAATGGTACTCAAAAGGCTATCCAAAACATTTTGATTGACGGCTCTTAGAGCGTAAGAATGCAAGAACACGCTACTCATCAATGTCTCGTAAAAAATTTGCGCGATGGCGGAATAAAACAGGTAAAGAATGACAATCGGTATCATGGAGAACTTGATGCTGAAATCTATATGGAAATACTTACCGAAGATAACGAATATTACAACGAATTGAATCACTACGGATGTGATGGTGTATCCCACGAAATTTAAGATGCGGTTGGCGACGAGATTGTAAAGCATCGGGTCTGTTGGACTCATCGACCAGCGTTTGAAGTCGGGGCCGAATATGCCTCGTTGGAAAAAACCACTGGGGTCGAAAAATCCACCAGCGCCAAATACAGTCGCTATGAAACTACCCACCATGACATAAGCGAGATAGTTTTGGTCATAGTTTTCTAACGATGCCACGCTCACTGTGCGGAACATATTGCCGATGAAAAACCAACTGAGCAACCCTAACACGCTGTTGACGAATGAAATAATAATGCCGCTTTTGAATGTCGCTCGGATAGACCATTGAAAACGGAAAAATACAAAACTTAATCGAACCGCCCAGCGAAAATCGCTTAAAGCGCGAGTTATTTTCATCTGATGCCTCCTTAGATGTGAAAGAAAAATTTAGCCACAGAATCACACGGAAGAACGCAGAAAACCAAACTTTTCTTCCAAACTTTTCTTTAAGAAAGAAAAGTTTGATTAAAAGAAAATAAGAGGAATAAAAAGTTTGAACAAAAGAAACACTGAGGAATTTTGTAATTCTTCTGTGCTTTTTCTGTGTTAATCTGTGGCTAAAAAAGAAGCGGACGCTTGTTTGCAACGTCCCTATCAATCCTGTTTTGGTATACGCGGGAATAGTGTCTCCAATAGACCAGTCAACTTATCATTGACCATCGGCTGGATACTCAATTCAGTTTGGAGGTAGGCCTCAAAGGGCGTCATCACGCCGGCGATGATTTTAGTTATGGTATCATCATCCGCCGAGAGCAGTATATCCGAGTCCTCAAGCACTTCCCCCGACACGCTAATTTCGCCATCCTTGATGATTATACTGGCTTGATGCTGCTCGCCGGCGATGCCGAGTTTACCATGCCAGTCTTTGTAATCGCTATCCTTTAGTCGTTTAGAAAGCAGCGGTGAAAGCTCCTGAAGAAGCATGGGCAGGTTGATAATCTTGAACATTTCCACATGGCCGGTTGGCCACTGCTTCAAGGACGAATATCCGAAATTGTGGAGCAGTTTTCTCAGGAAGTCCAGTTCCAGCAGAGTTTCTCGAGCCATGGTTATCTTTTTGAACCCATACGAAAATAACTCATTATGCAAGGCACAGAGCAATGCCGCGCCTATATCATTTCGACTGTCTGTCTTCTTCAGGCATATTTCCTCAAGATGCGCTTCCTCTTTACTTCTGCCGCCAGAAGCCCACACGTATCCCTGCATTTCGCCGTTCCTCTCTGCTATTTTGATGTGGGAGTTGAATCGCATCCTTCTGGCTCTCTTGTGTCCCACACCCAGCAGGTCTGAATAGCACTCATTCGCCAGATTTGCCATCTTCATCTCATCCCCAGGTGAGTAGGGGCGAATCACCAGACCATCTATCACCTTCGCCTTTTCTTCTCGCAATTCTTTGGAGAATGCTTCGGTAAGAGAGGTATCTACAAACCCGAAGCTTCTATACATGGGGTGAGCAGTGTTGCGCGTCCCCGTGCCAAGAAATGCGCATGAACACCGGCGCACAGCCTTATTTGCCATCGTTTCCTGCATTGTCCAGCGCGAAAATCCTTTTCTTCGGTACTGGGGCGCTGTGTGAACCCAATCCACAAACATAGCTGTGACGTGGGTGTTCTCCGGAAAGTGGGCCACCTGAAATGACGAAAAGATGCTGGCCACTTTACGTTTCGCCACCATTGGGGAGAGTTTCAGATAACCGTCGTATTCAACTTTCATCTCCACCACGGGTTCGCCGTTCTCATTCCTAAGGTCCCTGAAGGATAGCTCTTCTGCTTTTGAGTGTCCAATCTTATGGAGCGCGTATCCTGCATCAAGTTGGAACCTGTAATCCTGCCCCCTGGCTGTCTCAAGGAGTCTATCTGCTGCCGAAGTTTTCCCCCTTATTAAAGGGGGCCAGGGGGTTGTTTTCCCCTGCCTCACCAATTCCAGAGCAGCCATGGCCGCAAGCGTTCTATCATCTTCATCGAAAGCCAGTCTCTCAAGTGCAGGCACAGCGCGGCTGTCGGAAAACCGGGACAAGCACATCGCTGCCACCAGACGTTCGTATTTATCATCCGAGTCCAATTCGTCCACTAAGTCCGACGAGGGTTTACTCTCCTTTTCATATATGTCGATGAAACACAGCCCAGCATCTATTCTGTCGCTTGCGCTGGCGGCTTTATCACCGATTACATTCTTCAGATATTGGCGAACACCGTTCTTGAACTCATCACTCTCATTCGGATGTAACGGAAGAGGATGCACCGTCGTGCTGATTTCCTGAAACCAGGGATACAGGTCTGTTCCCAATGCGCGGCTGAGATAGTAGATAAAAATATCCATCGCCGAAAATATATGACGGGGCATGTTCTTGTATGGGTCTTCCGCGTCTGGAATAGCTTTGATGAAACGCGCCAACAGGTCCTGTCCATACTTCTCCGTCAGAGTGTTCAATATCCACAGTTGCCTGGCATGATATTCGTAAGGATAAGCCTCCGCTATATCAAATTCTTTTCCTGTGGTGTCTTTCCCCCTGAACTGCTTGACCATTTCAGCGTACATTTCTTCTGCTTCGCGCTTAAATCCTAACAGTTTCATTGCCAGCATGCCAAAATATTTTGCTTGCGCATCGTAACTGAAACCCGCATACCGCATCAAATCATACAACGCTACAACATCCAACAAGGATATCATCTCAACACCAAGCGCGTAGGCGAGTTTAGAATCGCTCATGAACGCGCCTATGCGAAGAACCGCATCCCACCTGCGTCTGTGAGTACAGGACGTGTTCAATTCTATCTCCCATGTCATGTCTGAACTCACGGAAAACATTCCGACCAGTTTTTCCGCTATCTTTTGGGCGAATTCCAAGCAGGTGTCCACCCTATCTTTTACCAGGTCGGTGTAATAAATCTTTATTTTACCGTCTTGTTTTACCTGTTCGTCCACCGCGATTTCATCAGGGATTGCTTCATCGCCCTCAACTTTCGATATCCGGTTATACGCCAACCAATCTATGAAGGCTCTGCACATCCTCTGATTTTCCTGCGAGAATTCCAGTTCATTGATTAGTAAAACCCTCCCTTTACCGAAACTCATGCACGCTCCGATGGGTTCCTTCGTTTCGCTGTGTTCCAAAAACACCTGGGCGTTTTCTGGAACTGATATAACTCCACAATTGGAAACTGGAATATCATCCAACTCCAATTCAGATTCAGCGAGGACTCCGCAGCAGATGAAACGTAGATTTTCCTTGGGATAGCCGCGTAGCAGGTCATCGTCAACCTTCATCTCACCCTTGCATCTATCCAGAGGGAGAAACTCCGCGCCGAATAGACGCGCCAATTTGTTGATTCCCATCTCAGAGGTAGCCGAATTCGCGAGACTTCGGGAGCCGACGTCCGAAGTCTGACGAATTGCCCTAAGTCTGGGGACTTCGGCTACATCCCGCTCAAATCTGCTTGTGCTGGAAGCGAGGAGAAGTCCCCCTCCAAACTCGACGAACCTCTTGATAGCCATTAGTTCTTCGTCTTTGTGGTAAAGCGGCGAACAGCCGCATATAGCCAACACATCGTAATTTTTCAACACTGACCAGCTTAGATAATCTCTGTTGTCAGTCGCCCAATATACGGTATCAGGTTCCATGTCCACCAGTTCACTGGCCCACTCAGAATCCCGCGACCGGTCAACTAAAATACGAATTTTCTCTTGAGGCATTCTAATCTCCTTCCAAACTTTTCTTTTCTTTTAGGAAAAGAAAAGAAAAGTTTGATCAAAAGAAAAGAAAAATTTCCTTTTTTTCTTTTTAATCGGCTCAGAAACCAGGTTTTTCTCCAAAACATGGTTTCTGCAAAACTGTTTTCACGTTTCACGCTTCACGCCTCACGTTTCACATTTGTCTCCCTCTATGAGTTTGACCAACACATCCTCAAATTTCATAACATGTGTATTCAATGACGTAATGCCGCATCCCGATTTCACCATCTCGCTGACTAACCAGGCAAGCGTATCACGACTATCTTCAACTACGAGGTCGAGTTCTATTTGTCTTCCACGATTTAACGATTTATGTTCCAGAATGCCGCGTCGTTGGAATAAATCATCTGGAAGTTGGTTACCATTTGACGGAACGTAATTTATCCTGATGTTTTCTACTTTTTTTACCATTCGGCGGAGATTATCCACCGAATCTTTGGCGATAATTTTTCCCTTGTCAATCACGACAACTTCATCGCAAATCTCCTCGATGTCTTCGGGTTGATGAGTCGCTAATATCATGGCAAAATTATCCTGACGCATTTTGTATTTCACAAAATCTCGTAAGTAGCGTTGTGCAAACACATCCAATCCGATAAACGGCTCATCTAATAATAACAGCGACCTTCCGCGCACGCGGTACAACAAGATTGCCGCCATCACTTGAATCTTGACGCGCATTCCTTGACTGTAACGAGCGGCGCGGTCATCGAGTCTATCGTAGATGTCAATTTCCCTGGCTAATTCATCGATTTGGTCCACAATTTGCGCAGGCGGCACATGGTGCATTATCATGAACTTTTCGATATTTTGCCGACCTGTAAATGCCCATGTAATCGCATCCAACCAGCCGAATATCGGCACGATGTACTTCCGAATCTCATACAAGTCCGTGCTGTAGTCATATCCAAAACAGCGTACAACACCGCTATCCTGCGGAAAGATACCTCCTAAAATCGACAACATCGTTGTCTTGCCAGAGCCATTCTTCCCGAACAATCCGACGACTTGTCCTGGCTCTACGGAGAAGCTAACATTGTCAAGGGCGGTAATGGATGTAACCGTACGAGTGCCAATGATACTGAACGTTTCTCCGAGAAAAAACCTCGTGAGATTCCTCAAGCCAAGCAGATTATTTTCTCCCTTGTTTGGCAACTTTTTGACGACTTTATAAGATTTGCTGACATTTTCAAGTTCCAGAGCTTTCATAAATTCACCTGTAAGAAGCTGTTTGAAAAGTCACGTTTCAAGTCTGGTGGCTGGTGATTTGGTGTCCGTGAGTGAGTAAAAAGTAATGATTGATGAGTAATGAGTAATTTTATTTATTACGTTTCACTTATCACTCATTACTCATTACTTATCACTTAGCATTTTACCTTTTCAAACACGCTCTAAGTTTTAGGTTTCCTATATATTAACCCTGTGGATACAGTAAAACTTCAAAAATCTCTTGAAATTTCCAGAAGAATCTGTTACTATTCTAAATCACAGGTTTAAAAATTGCCTGGGGGTGTGCTCAATGGATGAAAAACAGGTTTGTTTCGGCAGTTTTAAAGAGATTGGTAAACTTTTACCGGTGGACAAGTACTCGGTATTCCATATAGGAATTCAGGAAAACGGACGATTTAAGAGAGAGGAACGCCGCCTGCGTGGTTTATATGAGCAAGCCATTGAGTGGTTTCAGAAGCTATTAAGCATTGAGTCTGATAATCCGCAAGCATTGAATGGTTTAGGTATTACCTATCGAGAAATGGGAGACTATGCCCAAGCCATTGAGTGGTTTCAGAAACTATTAAGCATTGAGCCTGCTAGTCTGCAAGCACTAGATGGTTTAGGCATTACTTATCGGGAGATGGGTGATTATGAGCAAGCTATTGAGTGGTTTCAGAAGCTATTAAACATTGAGCCTGATAATCCGCAAGCACTGAATGATTTAGGAATCACCTATCGGAGAATGGGGCGATATGAAGAAGCAGTTAAGCCGTTTAAAAGAGTGCTGGAGTTACATCCAGATAATGAAAATGCTTTAGACAATCTGGCGCAAACCTATAGGGAGATAGAGGTAGAATTATTGCGTTCTCGCCAAATGGCGACATTGGGGGTGATGGCATCCGGATTAGCGCACGAAATCAATCAACCACTACAGATTATTCTCGCCACCGCGCAAAATTGCGCCCGGGAGGTTCAGCGAAATGCGATTGATACCAAGGAAATTCTCTCGGATTTAGAACGTATTGCCACTAACACAAAGCGGATAGATAAGATTGTCAACCATTTGCATTTTCTTGTTCGGGAACACGAACCGAGATTGGAAGCTGTTGATATCAACACGGTGATTGAAAATTCATTCATCATGTTTCACCAACAATTGAAATCAAGAGGTATCAAAATTGAACGAAGTTTTTCGCCCGATTTGCCGCCCGTCAAAGCAGACATGGTTCAATTGGAACAGGTGTTTATCAATTTAATAAATAATGCGCGAGATGCGTTGGAAGGACGTTCGAATAAGATTATCACAATTTCAACCCTAAAGCAGAATGGATACATTCAGGTGAGATTTCAGGACAACGGGGTAGGCATAGTTCCAGAGAATTTGCCCAAGATTTTCGATGCCTTTTTCACTACAAAGCAAGATAGAGGTGGAATGGGATTGGGACTATATATCGCACAGGATATTATTCAGTCCTTAGGTAGCACTATCACCGTGGACAGCCGTGTAAACGAAGGAACAACTTTTCTGATTAAACTTCCCATAGCGGGAAAGGAGGATTTAGAATGAGCCAGGAAACGATTTTGCTGGTTGATGATGAGCAAGAAATCGTTGAACAATATGCAAGAGCCTTGAAGAGCGGAGGCTATGAAGTCGATACAGCCTTCAGTGGCGAGGAGGCCTGGGACAAATACCAGGCGCGCTATTACGATGTTGTTATCGCCGATTGGGTGATGGAGAAAATGAACGGGTCGGCACTTTTGCGTAAGATTGACCAAATGCATCCATTTGCCAAAGTGATTATCATTACAGGGTTCAGCGATAAAAGTAAGGCGATTGAAGCTCATCACTACCATGCGTTTGATTACCTTGAGAAACCAATCGATATGGATGAGCTATTGAACAAAGTTCAAGAAGCGATCCAACGGAAGGATGGTGTAATCGCCGCGCTTGAGGATTGGGTTGCGACACACCCAGAAGAAGCCTCGCAACCTCTCAAAGCTACGCTTTCTGAAGAACAGGAAGTTCAGGTCTGGTCAGCAAAGGAGATTCTGGAGGAGATTAAAAGGAATACCGAACGGGGCAGACAAGAATACCAAAATCTTGTTCAATTAACAATCGATTTGCTTACACGAGGGAGAATCCAATCAAATGTCGAAAGATAAAACGGTGCTTCTTGTACGGACGCGCTTGCCAAGGCAAGCGCCCAAAAGACCCGATGCTACGGAATATTCCTATCGCTGGGCGGAATCTGTGAAGCAACATTTTGAAGCGAATGGCTGGCGGGTGCTTGATTTAGCCGTGGAAGATGCTATTCGGGAAAATGTCGAAAATCTTCTGCAAAGTCCCGAAAGTTACGTTTTCCTATTTTTTTGGGCATGGTCGGCCAGACCAAATGCGTGGCCAAGACAGAATTGCCGTAATTGATTTAGCTAACCTTCATCTGTTGAAGAATCAAAAAGTTTACGTTGTTGCCTGCTGGACTGCCCAAATATTGGGCCGCGCGTCGGCAAACATCGCCCGTTGCTATTTAGGCTATGATAAGCATGTCATTGTTTGGCTTATTGAACCTTATGCCGCTCATTTAGAAAGCTGCGTCAATAAAGGCATTCTAACCATGTTAGATACACCAGGTTGTCCGATTGAACATGCCCGGCAACTGATAATAGACGAATATAATCATTGGATTGACTATTTTACAGTTGGCGCAGGGGCCTTTGACCTTCAAAGCAGAGCTTTTGCCGCTGATTTACGTCACAACCGCGATGCGCTCGCGCGGGTATTTGGTGATGGAACTGCAACCTTGACAAATTAGCCCTCTAAAACTCTACGTTAGGAAGAAGGAATTAACAATGCAAAAGATTACAATAAATCCAGCAAAAAGTATAAGCGGTCAAATCAATGTTCCTGGGGATAAGTCGATATCCCATCGTGCAGTGATGATTGGTTCGTTAGCAGAGGGTGTAACGCGCATTCAAAATTTTTTGATGGGAGAGGATTGTTTAAATACCCTGAAAGCTTTTCGCGCAATGGGGATTCAAGCTGAAGTAGCGAACGCCGGGACGGTTACGATTCATGGCAATGGTTTAAATGGACTGCGCGAGCCTGAAGATATAATAGACATCGGTAATTCCGGCACATCTATCCGGATTATGTCCGGCGTTTTGGCAGGACAGCCGTTTTATTCGGTCATCACAGGCGATTCATCTATCCGCAGTCGTCCGATGGGCCGAGTTACAGAACCGCTTAAAAAGATGGGCGCACAGATTTTTGGTCGAGGAGATGGCGCTTTGGCTCCGCTGACTATCATCGGCGGCAATTTAAAACCGATTTACTATAAAACTCCCGTCGCCAGCGCGCAGGTGAAATCATCTATTCTTATGGCAGGCTTGTTCGCGGATGGATACACAAGAGTTACCGAACCTGCTCAATCTCGCGACCACACTGAACGGATGCTCCGCTTTTTCGGTGCGGAGGTACAAAACTACGGATTAACCCATCAAATTAAAGGCTTACCGCAATTGAAAGGCAGGGAAATAACCGTACCCGGCGATATTTCCTCCGCGGCGTATTTTCTCGTCGCAGCAGCGATAACCCCAGGGTCTGAAATCTTAGTCAAAGATGTCGGAATAAATCCGACACGCGCGGGGATATTGGAAGCATTAGAACAGATGGGCGCGAAGATTCACGTGGAGAATCGCCAAGAAGTCAGCGGTGAACCAATGGCTGATATTCGGATACGTCATAGCAAGCTTCATGGAGCGACGTTCAAAGGTGATATAATTGTCAGAATGATTGATGAAATTCCGATTTTAGCGGTAGCAGCTACCCAAGCAGAAGGCGAGACGGTAATCAGAGACGCAACAGAGTTGCGGGTCAAGGAGTCGGATAGGATTGCAGTAATAACACAGAAATTGCGCAAGATGGGTGCTGAAGTTGAACCGCTTGAGGATGGGATGATTATTCCTGGCAATCAGAAATTACGAGGCGCAGAGTGCGAAAGCCATGGCGACCACAGAATGGCGATGTCATTAGCAGTAGCAGGCTTAATGGCTGATGGTGAAACAACGATTTCTGATATTGAATGCGTTGAAACTTCGTTCCCTGGCTTCTGGGAACTTTTGGATTCTGTGCGGAGTTAGTATCTGCAGACCTTCGGGGTTTCCCAAAACCCCGAAGGTCTGCTTACGGAGAAAATATGTCAAAAAAGTTAATAGTTGCAATAGATGGTCCAGCAGGTTCCGGAAAAAGCACGGTAGCAAGATTAGTCGCTGAGAAATTAGGATATCTATATTTGAACACCGGTGCGATGTATCGAGCTATGACATTGAAGGCGTTGAAGACAGGAGTTGATTTGGATGATGAAGCTGCGCTAATTGACGTTGCAGAAAATTGCGTAATTGAATTTGCTGATGGCGGTACCAAAACTCTGTTAGATAGAGTTGATGTTTCCAATGAAATTCATCTTCCTATTGTCGATAAAGTTATCTCCGATGTGGTGAAGATTTCCGGTGTTCGGCGCGCCATGGTTGTGCAACAACAGCGGATCGGTAAACAGGGCGGTGTTGTTACGGAGGGTCGAGATGTAACAACGGTCGTATTTCCCAATGCCGATGTGAAGATTTATCTTGATGCCTCGCTCAAAGAACGAGCAAAGCGGCGATATGCCGAATTAAAAGAAAAAGGCGAAGAGATTTCTCTAAGCGAGGTTGAGGCAGATATGCAGAGGCGAGATGAAAAAGATAGCTCTCGTGAGGATAGTCCTCTTAAAATTGCAGCAGACGCAACTGTGATAGATACAACCAACTTGACAATAGAAGGGGTTGTAGAGGCAATTTTAACCTTGATAAAAATTTAAAACATTTATAGTTCTTGCTATTTTAGTCGTTGCTGTGATATAATTGATATGGTTCGTGGCTGAAAGGCATATAAATCAGAACGTTGGGATAATGTTATACAAACTTCAGCAATTAATAAGGAGGGGAACCGTCATGCCCATGGTGAAGGTTGGATTGCGAAAGCAAATTGTTTTACCGACGGAAATTTGTGCGAAAGTGGGAATTGTTACTGGTGATTATCTTGATATTGAAACTCAAGAAGATGGAAAAATTGTTATGACACCGAAGATGTTAGAAGAACAAGTTATTGATGGAGAGGATAAAGAAAGTTTTTGGGAGATGGTTGATGAATTAAGTAGTCGCTTTCGTGACCTTTCAGATGAGCAGGCGCAAGCAATGGTTGATAGAGCGGTTGCCGCGGCAAAAGCTGAAGAGTTAGAAGAAATTAAAAGTAAGAGAAAAACATTATGATTAAAGCCGTCCTTGACGCCAATATATTTGTCGGTTCTGCTATCCGTGAAAGAGGAGTAGCTGCGGCAGTTATTGGTGCAGCTAAAGAAGGAAAGTATGAATTGGTGACTTCGCCTGATATTCGCTCCGAAATCAAGCGGGCGCTTTCATATCCTGAAGTGAAATTTAAGAGTGGTTGGACATTTGCGAGAATTAACCGTTTTATTGAAAAACTTCAAAGAGAAAGTACCAATACACCAGGTATTTTGGACTTACAGGTAATACAGAATGACACTACGGATGATAAATATATTATCGCCGCGGTGGAAGCGGGCGCGGATTACGTTGTGAGCCGAGACCCTCATTTATTGGATCTGAAGGAATATGAGGGGATTCAAATTATTTCTCCAGAAGTATTTCTACTGTGTTTACGAAGTAAACCAGTCCTCATATTTTGAGATTACTTTTTATTCCAATTATTTCTTTTGATCAAACTTTTCTTTTTTAAAGAAAAGTTTGGTTACATCAGAGACATGAATCTTAGGAGGAGTAAATAATGTTGTTAGAATTACAGTCGCAAGTTGCGGAATTAAAGCAAAGAATTGTAGAGATTAGGGACTGTCTTTGACCTCGTGAACAAAGAGAAGGAAATTAAACCCCTACAGGAAGAGGTTGCAAAAACTGATTTTTGGAACGATGCTCAAAAAGCGCAAAAGACATCTCAGCGTATCGCATTATTGCAGAAAGATATTTCAATGTGGAATCAACTTCATTCTCAGATAGAAGATGTTGAAGCAATAGTTGAGTTAGCTCTTGAAGAAGAGGATGAAAGCCTCAACGAAGAAATCGAAACAGAACGACAGACTATCGTGAAGCAGGTTGAAGATTGGGAATTCAAGCTGATGTTGGATGGTGAACATGACCAGAATAATGCCATTCTAACTATTCACTCTGGCGCTGGCGGAGTAGACGCCTCCGATTGGGCAAATATGTTGTTGCGCATGTATTTGCGTTGGTGTGAGCAACATGATTACAAAGTGACTTTGCTGGAATTAACTCCCAATGATGAAGCCGGTATTACAAGCGCGACCATGTTGGTTTCTGGTCTTTATGCTTATGGATATCTTCACGCGGAGGACGGGGTACATCGTTTAGTGCGTCTATCCCCTTTCGATTTTAACCAACGCCGTCATACATCATTTGCTTCTGTATCAGTCTCCCCGGAAATTGACGATACTATTAAAGTCGAGATAAATGAGAAGGACCTACGGATTAATACATATCGCTCCAGCGGCGCTGGTGGTCAGCATGTGAATGTTACCGATTCCGCTGTGCGCATTACACATATTCCTACAGGAATCGTCGCTCAATGCCAGAATGAGAGGTCACAACACAGAAACCGTGAAATGGCGATGAAGGTTTTGCGCTCACGATTGTATGAATATTATCGGCAAAAAAAAGAAGAAGAGATGGCAAAATTGCAAGGCGAAAAAAGTGACATCTCTTTTGGAAATCAGATTCGGTCTTATGTTCTTCATCCGTACCAACGTGTCAAAGATCTGCGTACTGACATAGAAACCAGCAGCATAGATGCAGTTCTGGATGGGGATTTGGATATCTTCATCAAAACATATTTGAAGCGGGATAAGTAAAACGTAAAACGTAATACGTAATACGTAATGAATGAAATAATTACGTATTATGCATTACGTATTACTCCTTGTGAGGTAAAGAGTTTGTGTAGGAGAATAGGATACTTAAAGAAAGTTAAAATACGGGGGCGTCTGGGTAGACTTGCTTCCTCCCGAAGGGATTCCGAAGAATCCCATCGGGATTCCTTCGGAACTTGCGAAAGGGAAAAAATGGCAGTAAGGCTAAAAATAAAGCTTAAATCCAGGAAAGACATCTTCTATGAAGTGGAGACAGTAGCAATAGCCAATACGGGTTTTGAAGCGGAAGGGCTTGAGGTGGTGGTCCCCGAATCCCTCGCACGCAGGATGGGTTTCCTCCCTGAACTTCCTCAGGGGACAAGGGTGGAAGACTATGTCTCAGCTTCAGGTCTCGCTCGAGCCTATGTTATCCCTCAATCACTGGATGTTGAGGTTTTAGCCTCGGACAGAATCAGAGGCCCAGTTGTGGCTGATGCTGTAATTTTGGATACAGATGAGATTCTGCTTAGCGATAAAATGATTGAAGAGCTGAATATCATCCTTGAGAAGCCGGGAAGCGGACTCTGGCGATTTTCCGATGAACCCTCATCTACCCTAAGGAGAAGCGAACTTGCTGAGAAGTGGTGAACGGAATTCGGAATTATTATGAAGAAAATGCTTGATTTCTAAAATCATTTGGGGTATAATTTTTACCTTGAATCCAGATTGAGATATTTCAGAAAGGAGGTGCGGTTATGTTCAGACAAACCATAATTGCTGTCTTATTTGTGTGTTTTGTGTCCACTTCGTCAGTCCTTGCAGGAACGTAGAGGGACGATTTTGAGGATGGGAATGCTAGTGCTGCTGTTTGGGTAGGGTTCGAATTTCGGGAATTGGAAGATGGTGAGTATAGCTTAGAATATTTTAATGTTCCTCAGGACGTGATCTTTTTAATAATGACAGGAAACGCTATTTGGAAAGATTACACAGTAAGGTGTAAGATGAGATATATAAGTGAACCAAGTGGCTGGGCGGGCATAAATTTCAGGGACACAGGCATGTTCTGGGGGCGTTATGGATTTCACATAAATGCGGATGACAAAACTGCCGAGACGTGGGGGAAAATCAAATCCAATTGACTAAAAAATGGCATCAGCGTTTTAACGAGGTGGGAAAAAATGGTAGAAACAATTGATGTCTGAGGATTGTCTAAGGGCATGTTTCAAATTTTCTCAAAAATTAGTTGACAAAGTGAAACGTGAAACGTGAAACGTGATAGATGTAAATTCACGCATCACGTTTTACGGATCACGCATCAAATGTAACAACCCCCTACCCCCTTTGGTAAGGGGGACTATTTTCTGAAACATGCCGTGTTAAGTCCCCTAATATTACAACGAGATTTCATAATCCTATGTCATTCCTTCGGCAAGCAAGGAGGTTTTTTTATGCTCACCATCCAAGCCAAAGTGAATCTTAGTGTCAAAGATATAATTTCTGCCTTTAGCCAACTGTCTATCAGGGATAAGCTTTTGATTAGAGATTTCATAGAAAGGGAATCAAAACTATGGGAGTTAAGTAAACAAGAAAAAGAAACAAACTTAAAGAATTTGCTTTCAGAGTTGGACTATTTACTTTCGCAAACTCTATGTTTGTATGATAACATTGAACAACGCAACAACTATTTTTATCAGTTTAAAGATATGCTACTTTCTTTATGGACGCTTTCGGAAAGAAAAGAAGACGCTTACCGTCAATTAATCACTATATTAGAAGACACTACGAAATATCTTCACGGAGAAGATATTACCCCAGAACAGTTAGAAGCTCTTTCGTTGGTTATCAAGAAGCTGAAAAATGAGAAAGTAGAAGTTCAGGATTTAGCAGATTTAGATTCGGCGCTTTATCAAGCAGGCTTGAACACTATCCCCCCGGTGCCGGAATGTTCCAACTATCTTTCGTTGATGAAGGAGATATTTAGTGCCTGAGACAATCTTTCTGGAAACGACAATTCAGATTGATAAGACGTTTCAAACAGCGGCCAGGCGCCTTAGAATAGCTGAAAACCTACAGGGGAAAACGATCATTACTTCCACTTATGTCTTGGGAGAATATAAAACTACCTTCTTAAAAGCCTGCGTGGTTTTTTATAACCTACTCTTCGATGCCGATACAGTTGCGGAAGCATTGCAAAGGCTTTCAAGAGCGCTGCCCAGAGATAGGGATTATCGTCGATGTGTAATGTTGTTTGCCTTTTTATTAGAAGAAAGTGGTACCGAAAAGGATAGATTGCTTATCCGGCTCCAGAGATTGTTGGAAGGCGAATTGGCCCGAAAGTTTTATCAGGGAGTTGACTTAGTCATTAACCCTACAGATTGCTTTTTATCTCGTATTTCAGCAAAGAAAGAAGGGAATCGCTATCTTCTTATCAATGATAGTTGCCGTAAGAATCTTTCGCAATGTGATATATGTAAATTCTGGGAGACTAATAGGAAAAGCTTGCAAAAGGTTGTTGAAGGATTAAAAACTCAAGGCGATAAAGATTTGCAAGAGAAAGCTCAAGTTGGAGGCGAAACGCTTGAAAATCTTTCCGAAGCCTTAGGAAGAAGAAATTGTAGCACGCTGGCAGATATTATTATTGCGTTAGAAGCGCCCGTAGAGGCAAAGATATATACAACAAATGTAAAGCACTTCTTCCCAATTTTAAAAATCCTGGGTAAGGAGTTGTATGAAGAAAAGAATAACTCGTAGCCCAAAATTCTATTTTGGCCAAGTTAGAAACTTTAAATCCAGATTGAGATATTTGAGGAGGTATTAAAAATGCTAAGCGCACACCAGGCTATAGTCTATAACGGTGAAATTAAACTTTTGGAAAAAGTAAACCTACCAGAAGGCACAAAACTTCTCATTACAGTTCTACAGGATGGTGAACGCGATTTCTGGCTCGCAGCCAGTCAATCTTCAATAGAGAAAATTTGGGACAATCACGAGGATGATATTTATGAACAATTAGAGGATGTGGCATTTATAAAACGGCGGTATGAGGAAGGGAAGCGTGAGAAAGTTGAGGGAATAACTATTCCGGCAGAGAAAGTTTTTGCCGAAGCAAGGAAGTAACGCAGATGGACTTTAAACTTGAGTTTATGACTGCTGCAATGAGATTGCAGAAGACCCAACCCTTGCGGAGAGTAGTGCAAGAAGTCGTAGCCCAAAATTCTATTTTGGCCAAGTTAGACATAGTGAGTCTACAAGGTGCTGTAGATTCAAAAGGAGGATAATATTTCGTGGAAGAGATTAGTGATTTAATTAAACAACGTCATGAAAAACTTTTGGAAATTCGTAAATTAAACATTGACCCTTATCCATATCGATATACTGTCGAGAACTATGCTGCAGATATTAACAATAAGTTTGCATCTGTTCAAGAAATTCCTCATGATGTTCATCATGTAAAACTTGCTGGACGGATTATGACCAAACGCGGCCATGGTAAGGTTAATTTTGCTCATATTCAAGATAGCACAGGTCAGATTCAAATCTTCATCCGCCACAATGATGTTGGTGAAGAAAAATATAACCTTTACCAAAAACTGATTGATGTCGGAGATATTATCGGCGTTGAAGGATTTGTATTCAGAACCCAAACCGGGGAACTGACTGTATATGTGAAAGATTTCACGTTACTGACTAAAAGTTTGCGTCCTTTGCCCGAAAAATGGCATGGTTTGCAGGATAAAGAAACACGGTACCGACAGCGATATGTGGATTTAATTACTAACCCTGATGTAAAACAAGTTTTCTTCACTCGCACTAAGATAATTCAATCTATTCGCGATTCTCTCAATCGCCGCGGTTTTATTGAAGTTGATACGCCGATTCTTCAACCTATCTATGGTGGTGCTACCGCCCGCCCGTTTATCACACACCATAACGCTCTGGATATCGATTTATATTTGCGCATCGCCAATGAGTTATACCTGAAGCGCCTCATTGTTGGCGCGTTTGACCGCGTCTATGAATTTTCGAAGGATTTCCGCAACGAGGGAATGGACAAAGACCACAACCCTGAATTCACCTTGCTTGAACTTTATCAAGCCTACGCGGACTATGAAGATATGATGCATCTTGTCGAGGAGATTATTTCCAATGCTGCAAAAGAAGTGCTTGGTACGACTCAGATTACTTACCAGGGAGATGCTATCGACTTGACTCCGCCGTGGCAACGATTGACGATGGTGGAATCAGTCAAAGAATATTCTGGGATTGATGTAGAGGTATTAAGCGAAGCCGAACTGCGTTCCATAGCAAAGCAGAGAGAAATTGAGGTAAAGGGAAAGATATCGAAAGGAACATTGATTTATGCCTTCTTTGAGGCTTTTGTAGAACCGAATCTCATAGAACCGACAATGATAACTGATTATCCAATTGAAATTTCTCCACTTGCTAAAAAGAAACGTGGGAACGATATGTTTGTCGAACGATTTGAGCCTTTCGCCGGAGGTTTGGAATTAGGCAACGCGTTCAGTGAATTGAATGACCCCATTGACCAAAGTCAGCGATTTTTAGAGCAATTGAAGCAACGAGAAGCAGGGGATGAAGAAGCCCATCTCATGGACGAGGATTATGTACGCGCCTTAGAATATGGAATGCCGCCAACAGGCGGGTTAGGCATTGGTATCGACCGTTTAGTAATGTTGTTGACAGACAGTAGTTCAATCAGAGACGTGATTCTGTTTCCGCAGATGCGCCCCGAACGCTAAGGATTGATGATTGATGATTGATGATTGATGATTGAAAATTCCAATCTTACAATCATCAATCGACAATCGACAATCAACAATCCTTTTACTGAAATGGAGGTGCAATTATGAATGCGCCTTTTGAATCCTGGAAGCTTCGCCTTCTTTGGCGAGGTGCAGTAATTTTCTGTTTAATCTTCATAATATCCGCTTCTACCTCTGAGTTCACCGACGCTCGAAGCGAGCTTTCGGCGCAAACGGATTCAGAGCGGTTGAAGAGAATAGAGGAACGCTTATCCGCAATTGATACACAGATGAGCAATCAGATGAATAGAATCAACGACCGAGTGGATTTTATGTTGATGGGGACTGTGAGCATTTTCATTGGTATCATCGGTGTGTTAGTAGCTGCGGCAATCCCGATAATAATAGCGATAAGGAATTTAAGTCAAAGGATTACGCAGTTAGATGGTAGGATTACGCACTTAGAATCCAAAGTAGAGCAGCTAACGATTATTATGACTGAGCGGTTTGAACTTATGAACGAAAGGTTCAACTTTCATGATAAGAGGTTTGCAGCCATCGAAAATTGGATGCAGCAAACTACCCATTGGATGCAGCGAACCGAAGATTGGATGCAAGAAACTACAAGGTGGATGCAGCGGACTGATGCTCGAATGCAGCAATTTGAAACTCGAATGCAGCGTACAGAAGATTGGATGCAACGAATTGATGGAAAGTTGGATAAGCTATCAACTGGTTCACCACAGATAATATTGCCATGAAATACGAATGGTTTATTGGACTGAGATATCTCATGTCCAGACGCAAACAGACATTTATTTCCATAATTAGTGTAATTTCGGTCGGATGCGTGGCTTTGGGTATTGCAACTGTGATTGTGGCGATTGCGGTGATGAATGGCTTCGAGGATATGATTAAAGAGAAGTTTCTTGCCAACGAAGCCCATATCACCGTCAGCGCGTCAGGGGCATTTTTCTCCGACTATGAAGATATTATTACCCGGATAAAAGAGATTCCCCAGGTCAAAGCGGCTTCACCGGTGATCTTTGCCCAGGCGGGAGTTCAAAGCAAGGATGGTGAAATAAATGCCGTTATTGTAAAGGGCATTGACCCGGTACGAGAAGATATGGTGACGGGGTTTTCTAAATTTGTGAGCGAAAAATCATTTAACTTTGAGTCACCGTTAATTGAAGCAGTTAGAGAGAAGTTGAAGGAAGAGGAAACAGAAGAAACAATTGCCGGAGGCATTATTTTAGGGAAATATGTAGCGCAACGTTTAGGGGTCACTAAAGGTGATAAAGTTATCCTCATCTCTAGATTATTGCCCGACCGAGCCCGCCCAGGGGCGTTGATTCCAATGTTGCGGAATTTTGTCGTTATTGATATTTACGATTCAGGGATGTACGTTTATGATAATGCTTACGCTTTCCTTCCTCTGGATGTTGCGCAACGACTCTATCGCGTGGAAGGCGAAGTCAATCGCGTCGAGGTTCTGACGGAAGATGCGGACCTGGCAAACGAAGTACGAAATCAAATACTAAGGAAATTGAGGTTTGGTTTTTTTCCAAAGACCTGGATGGAGATGCACCTTGACCTCTTTGACGCCATGAAGATGGAAAAACGCGTTACTTTCATCATTGAAGTGCTTATCATCGTTGTAGCAGCTTTTGGTATTGCCAGCACTTTGATTATGATGGTGATGGAGAAAACAAAGGATATCGGTATCCTCAAAGCGATGGGCGCTACAAAGGGAAGCATCCGTTATATTTTCATCATTGAGGGAAGTGTGATTGGAATTTTCGGCTCTATGCTGGGGACACTCTTAGGATTAGGACTGTGCTGGGCGATAGAAAGCTGGAATATACCGATGCCGTATACGGAAGTATATCAGATTAGCACCTTGCCGGCTAAAATCAATTGGGGCTTCGTAGCAATGGTTAATACCGTTTCATTATTGATTTGTTGGATAGCGACTCTGTATCCTGCATGGCATGCATCAAACTTTAATCCTGTCGAGGCTTTGCGTTATGAATGAACCAAACTTTTTCTTTTCCTAAAAGAAAAAGTTTGATCAAAAAGAAAAGAATAGGAATATGAGTGAACTAATTCGAGTGGAAAATCTGCATAAATCATACTACGATGGTTCGATAGAACTCCCTGTTCTCAGTGGGATAGATATGATTATAAAAGCAGGGGAGATGGTTTCAATTGTCGGCGCATCAGGAGTTGGCAAGAGTACCTTGCTGAACATTTTAGGTGCTTTAGACCGACCTACAGAGGGGCGGGTATTTTATTTAGAGCAAGAGATTTTTACCTTGAATGATAAAAAATTAGCGGAATTTCGAAGCCGTGAAATAGGTTTTGTCTTCCAATTTCATCATCTACTACCAGAATTTACTGCCCTTGAAAATGTCGCAATGCCAGCATTAATCGCTCGCGTTCCCAGAAATGAAACTTACCCCAGAGCGCAAAAACTGTTAGAACATGTGGGTTTGAAGGAGAGATTAACTCATAAGCCAGCCAAACTCTCCGGGGGGGAATGTCAGCGGGTTGCTTTAGCCCGGGCGTTGATGAACAATCCCAAAGTCATCCTTGCCGACGAACCAACAGGTAATTTAGACAGAAAAACCAGTGAAGCTATGCATGATTTAATCTGGGAATTGAACGATATGTTTAATCAAACTTTTATCATCGTTACTCACAACCTTTCCCTGGCTCAAAGGTCAGATAGGATGATTCACCTTGTTGATGGGAAGATTTCAGATAGAGTGCAGATAGCGGATTTGTAACCAAACTTTTCTTTTGAAAAGAAAAGTTCCATCATAAGAAACACTAAGGAATAAAGTAATTCGTGAAACGTGATGATGTAGTTCTTAGTTACCTATGGAAGGTTGGAAGATTTGTGCCTTGTGCTCAGCAATGCTTTTATTAGTTGATGCTTTGATGAGCACAACGCACAAACATGGAAGGAAAAGAATAATGAGGTGAAATGTATGAACGTTTCTTCCGTCGTTAGCAATAAGAAGGCATCAAGTAGAAGAAAGTGGTTTAAAATTCCTGTTGGCGTAGTGCATGAAATGCTGCAAAACAAGTCAGTCCGCCCTCTTGAGCGATACCTTGAAGATGTGGAACTGGTGAACAACACTGAGTTGATAGATAGCCTTATTGAAGCAAAAAAGGATTTAGAGGCGGGCAAAGGAATTCCATGGGAAGAAATCAAAGAAAAATACGATATCGCTTAGAATTTTCCAGAAGGGCGGATGACGACTTAGCAAGATTGTCGGAAAGGAGACGTCAAAGCGTCTTGCGAAAATGTGATTGGCTTGCCCTAAATGCAGAGGCAATAAGCCACGAAGCATTGCAAGGATTGCCTGTAGACCTGGAAGGGCTTTGCAGTTTGCACTCAGGAGATAGGAGGGTCTTGTATTGGGTTTACCATAACAGGCGGTTGATTCAGATAGCTCGGATAATACCACGCAAAGGAGGATATCGAGAGTTGAGGCGGTAATTATTCCGGATGTGAAGTCAAAAATCAGGATTCAAGAAAATCAGTGATTTAAAGTCAAGATAACAGGAGGAATTTTAGAATGGTCGTTTATCTAAATGGTGAATTTGTTCCCAAAGAAGAAGCCAAAATATCCGTGTTTGACCACGGTTTACTTTATGGAGATGGTGTTTTTGAAGGTATCAGGTCTTATGACGGACGAGTGTTTAAACTGGATAAGCATCTACAACGTCTTTATAATTCGGCAAAAGCTATCAGGCTAAAAATGCCGTTGGACATTGAAGAAATGGAAGAGGCGGTGTTAGAAACTCTCCGTCGTAATAATTTACGTGATGCTTACATTCGACTGGTGGTTACGCGTGGAGTAGGAGATTTAGGATTAGACCCCGATAAATGCCCTAAACCTACAGTCTTTATCATAACAGATAAAATTGTCCTGTATCCACAGCAGTCTTATGATGAAGGTTTAGAAATTGTGACAGCAGCAACGCGGCGTAACCTTCCCGAGGCAATAAATCCACGCATCAAGTCGCTAAATTACCTCAACAATATTTTAGCAAAACTTGAAGGAAAGTTAGCTAACGCGCCTGAAGCGCTGATGTTGAATAACGAAGGATATGTTGTCGAATGTACGGGAGATAATATTTTTATCATCAAAGATAATGTGCTGGTAACTCCGCCTATCCATGTTGGAATTTTGGAAGGCGTGACCAGAGACGCAGTCATAGAAATTGCTAACGAAATTGGCATCTGTAGCGAAGAAAAGGCATTCACCCGTTATGAGTTATATGTAGCCGATGAATGTTTCCTGACCGGTACCGCCGCGGAGATTATTCCTGTTGTTAAAATTGATGGTAGAACGATTGGCAATGGTCTACCAGGGACTATGACTAAAAAGCTGGCTGCCGAGTTTAAAAAGCTTACGGAAACAACGGGAACGCCTATTTACGAATAATTGGATATTATGGAGAACAAAAAAGAACGGAAACCGGAAAGGATAACAACAACGCGGAATTCCTACAGCGGCTATGCGATAGAAGTAGTTCGCAAGGGAAAGCCAACTCAGAAAGTAGCGATTGAGAGTGCTGAAGATGTAGTAGCTTTTGTCGGTGGGGAACTGCGGCTGAAAGACAGAGAGCACTTATTGTCCATTCATCTAAATGTGCGTATGCAGGTAATCGGTGTAGAAACAGTATCTATCGGTTCGGTGGATACTACCATCGTTCATCCACGCGAAGTTTTTAAGGGCGCTATCCTTAACGGTGCGTACAGTATTGTGCTGGTTCATAATCATCCCTCCGATATACCCGAACCGAGTAATGCCGATGTGCAGGTGACACAAGAGTTGATAGCTGCTGGTCGATTGCTACGCCTCCCAGTTCAAGGCCACATCATAATTGGTGGTGAGAACTACTTATCTATGGCAGAGAAAGGTATCCTCGCCTTTTAGGAGGTGAATACAATGAAACTTCCAAAACAGTGCATCAGTAAGGAGATTTTAGAACAACTGTGTGAGAATAAAGTATTGAAACAGGGGGACTACACTTTCCGTTTGTTGGATGACGACTATGTCGAGGTTTCTCAAATCAAAAAATATCGGCGTCCCGAGGAAATGCCTGAAGCCACCGCGCCCTGGATTATTCATTAGAATTTATACGTTAGAGTTAATATGTCGCGGAGGTGATGTGTTGTATGTATGGTGCTCATCTATATAGCAGATTGGAAAAATGGAGGTGAAACAGATGTCAGAGAAAAATGAACGCAATCTCAAAAGCGTTGTGCCTCCCAAAAGGACAGTGCCAGACGCGCTTTTTGAAGCAATAAATCGCTTGAGAGAATTTGTGAGAAAATTCCCTGGATTGGGCGAGGAGGTTATAAAAGAACATGAACAAAAACTCAAGGAAGGTGGACGTCTTTATTCTTACTGAGACAAATTTTATTTTGGATATTACTTTCGAACAATCTCAACAATGCGAACAACTGCTTTTTCTTGCGCGCGAGCAAGAGGTTCAGGTAGTTATCCCTGAATACAGCTTCGCGGAAGCAGAGGGAAATATCAGAAACACCATTTAGAAAAGATTATCTGCTATTGATTCTGCTATTTCCGCTCTTAGACAATCGGCTCGAAGTGCTTACCAGGATTTGGCTGCGCTTATCAATCAATTGCAGCAGTTTAAGACACGCTCAGAGGAGGAAGAACTTCCGACTCTCCACGCGAGGATTAGAGAGTTTGAAGAAACAGTCAGCACCATTCCTTACTCGGCGGAAATCACCGCGCGGGCGGAACTAAGAGGCTTAAGACCGCTTGCCCCTTTCAAGCAAGCTGATAGGAAAATTTACGAGTCTATTCTCCAGTTCGCGAGGGAAAATCAATCGCCAGATTTGAAGATGCTTTTTCTTACACGGGATAAAACCGATTTCGATTTTTCCTATATTCGGAGTGAATTAGCTTTTCTATCTGTTGAGCTCTTTTTTTCTGCTGGTGAATGTATCAGGCGTATACGAGAACTTCTTGGAATATCTTGACTTTTATAAGTGTCTTGCGCTCAAATTACAGAATAGACAAGCAAATAGAACAAGCTAATTCTACGTCAACAGTTTTCAATAAGTTGCCGTTTAAAAAATGAATTCCAGTAAGTATTTCTAAAACCAAATTTGTTCTGAGGAGGAAGGTAATCGTGTTTAACCTTTGTCGGATATCGGCAATCATAATATTCATGCTTTTAATATCGACTGTTTCAATATTTGCGCAAGATTCAGCAAGCGTAGACAGTGATTTAATTGTTCAAGAGATAGTTATCAGCGGACTTAAAAGCATAGATGAGAGCTTAATTAGAGATTTGATTCAAACAAAAGTTGGCGAGGAAATTTCCCCGGATAAACTCTCAAAAGATATCAAGGAAATATATAAAACAACAGAGGCTTTTTCTGACATCTCCGTGGATGTTAAGTCCGTCGATAACGGCTTGAGAGTAGAATTTATCTTAACGGAAAATCTTAAAGTAGGCGACGGGAAAAACCATAAGACTGAGAGCCCAACTACTACAGACATTTCAAATAGCGAGGATGAAGAAAATACGAAGCAAACAGAAACATCCCCCCAACCCTTTGAAAAAGTGGGGGACAATAAATCAGACGCGCAGTCAGAAGCTCACGAAGGTGGAATTAATATCATTGGCAATGACAAGTTAAGCAAGAAAAAAATTCTGGATAAAATCATTTTGAAATCGGGAGCGTATTATAGTGAGAAAGGCTTGTGGGAAAGTACGCAAAATATTTTAGAATTATACCGAGAGGAAGGTTACTATTTAGCGGATGTGAATAGTGATGTAAAGCTGAATAACCCAGATGATACAATGTCTGTAACCTTCAAAATTACGGAAGGCGAACGAGTCAAAATTGACGCGGTGAATTTTAGTGGTAATCAGTACGCTACCCCCAAAGAGTTGCGAAAGGTGATGAAAACGCGCGAGGGAAAGCGGTTCAGAGACGAAGATTTTGACACTGACCTCGAACGGATAATCGACTATTATCAGGACAGGGGATTTATGTATGCCAGAATAGTTGATACTCAAAAAAAATTCACTGACGATAAAACAGGCATTATGCTGGATATCACCATCGAAGAAGGCACGCAGTTTCGGCTTGGTAAATATGATATTATCTTCAAAGATGACATCGAAAAGCCTTTTTCTGAGGAAAAGATTCGTTCGCTGCTTCAGTTGAGTGAGGGAGACATATTCAGCAGAAGTTTGTTTGCAGAAGATTTAGATGCAATTCGCGAGGCATACAATGAAAAAGGGTACATCCTCGCTCAAGTTATCCCAGACCCACCTAAATACGATTCCGAGAAAGGAATTGTAGAAATCGCTTTAAACATCTCAGAAGGAAGCATCATCTCCATAGGCGATGTAGATATCAACGGTCTGGAAAAGACGAAAGAACCGGTTATTCGCCGTGAACTAAACCGTCTTGATATTAAAACGGGAAAGCCATACAACGTTGAAAGCTTGCGCTTAGCGCGCCAAAAGATTTATACCATCGGTTCCTTCATCAGAGGTGTTGATTTCAAACTCCGGCAAGGTACTGACGAGGACCAAAAAGATTTGGTGGTGAATATTATCGAAACTCCGCAAACGGGAATGTTCAGCCTCTTCGGCGGATATGGCACGGAAGGTGGAATCCTTGGCGGGTTAGAAGTCGGTAATAACAATTTATTGGGCAAAGCCTATCAAGTTCGTGTAAAAGGCGAGTTAGGCCAACGCCAAAGAAAAACAGGTGAAATCTCTTTCCGTACTCCCTGGCTCTTCAATGACCCAACCTCTTTATCTTTAAGCCTGTACAGCCGCCAACAATTGCGTCGTCTCTACTATAATAGGTTGTATAGTCGGTATAGTGACTATGATGATTGGTATACCGATAAACGCTATGGTGGCTCAATTACCCTTGGCAGACCAATTACTAAAAATATTGAGACATCTTTGCGGTTCAGAGACGAGAACGGCTATCTTGAGTTTCCTAAACTCTTAACTGGAGATGAAGAGAATAAAAGCCACTGGTATGAAACGCGAAGTATCACCGCTTTTGTATCGCGAGATACTCGTGACTATCGAATGAGTTTGTTTAATCCAATTTCTGGTTCATACAACAGCTTTTCTTATGAATACTCGGGAGGCTTACTTGGGGCGGATAATCAATTCCAAAAGTACACCGTTGATACCAATTGGTTCCGTGAGACGTTCAAGAATTTTATCCTTGCCGCGCATCTTCAGGCGGGTTATATCAGGTCTAACATCTGGACTGATGCAGGAAAAGTTGATATAAATAAAATTTGGATGTTATCCTCTGACCGATACTATCTTGGCGGTATAGATACTATGTATCCCGTGAGAGGTTATGAAAACTGGTCACTTCTTCCGGAAGCGAAAGGAAAAGTAGACCCTAACTTTGGCGGGAACAAAATGTATTATCTTAATCTGGAATATCGATACCCCGTCAGAGATAATTTGACCCTGTTGGCGTTCTACGATATGGGACAAACCTGGAATGAGGATACTACCAATATATTCAAAGAGTTCAGCCCGAGAAAAAGCGTGGGCGTTGGGGTGCGATTTGAGTTGCCAGCTATGGGGCTGATTATGAGATTAGAATACGGCTATGGCTTTGACCGGGAAAACAATTATGGACAACGTGAACCGGGAGGTAAGTTTCATTTCTCTTTGGGACCTGCATTTTAAAGAGGAATCAGGTTCTATGTAGATTCAAGTTAGAAAGTAACGTTAGTAAGTCTCAGATGTATAATCCGTAAAACGTAAAACGTAAAGAGTAATTTTTTACGTTTTACGCTTTACGTTTTACGGAATGGAGGAAAACATGATTCACAAAAAACTCTGCAATTTAATTAGCATAGCTATTTTTTGCTTTTTTTTCAATTCAACCGTTGTTTTCGCTCAAACGGTTTTCAAAATTGGTGTAGTAGATACCCAGAGGGTAGTTGGCGAGTACAAGAAAGCTAAAGAAGTTGATGATGTATTGAAAACTGCAGTAGAGCGCCTCCGCGGTGAATTGAAACAGATGGATGATGAGCTCAGGCAAATGCAGGAGAAATTAGATAAACAAAGGCTCTTTTTGGATGATGAGCAAAAATCGCTGCAAATGAGAAATGAAATCCGCTTAAAGCAGGAAGAGATGCGTGAGCGAGCTGAAAAAGGACAGGATGCTATTGACGAAAAGCAGAAAGAGTTGGGTGAGCCAATTATAAGAGAAATTGAAGAACTAATCAAGAATATTGGCAAAGAGGAAGGTTTTAGTCTCATTTTGGAAAAAGGATTGGTTACCCTCTACGTAGACCCGAAATATGATTTAACAGATAGAGTGCTCAAAACTCTTAACGATAAATATGACAAAGAACATCCTGAACAAAAGCAAGAAGCTTCAAAGGAAAGTACAGAGAAAAAGAAAGAAGAACCTAAGAGGAAGTGAAGATTGAAGATTGAACAAGATTTCTTACAATCATCAATCATCAATCTTGGTGAGGTAAGTATCCATGAGTGAAGTTACTGCGATTCTTTCATCCCCCCTCTTATCCCCTCAGTGGAGGGAAGCCACAGATTTGGCTGCAAATAGTTTAAGGACACAAAAGTTACGCCAATGGACACGCGAGGAATACATGAAGATGGCTGAGTTGGGTGTGCTGGCGCCTGGTGAACGAGTGGAACTAATTGAAGGAGAGGTAATCCAGATGAGTCCGCAAAACAGTCCACACACGACAGCGGTGATTCTAGTGGCAGAGGCGTTACGTACAGCCTTTGGCCAGGGCTACGTCATTCGAACGCAAGCGCCGCTTGCTCTAAGCGAGATTTCCGAGCCTGAACCCGATGTTGCAGTAGTTTCTGGCATGCCGCGCGCTTACAGAGATGCTCATCCCACCACTGCCTTACTCATTGTGGAGGTATCGGATACGACTCTAACTTATGACCGCGGTTGGAAAGCAAGCCTCTATGCCAAAGCGGGCATTGAGGATTACTGGATTGTCAACCTGGTTCATCAACGGTTAGAAGTCTACCGAAATCCCGTGTTGATGCCCGAACAGCCTTTTGGCTACGGATACAGGAACGTCGCACTTTATATGGCAGCCGACTCGGTCGCGCCGCTTGCCGCGCCTCAATCCTTTGTCGTGGTAGTTGACATCTTGCCATAAAAACAAGTAGTAGTGGTTCACGCTTATGCTACGCTAAATAATGAACACACTTTTCCTTTCTTTTTAGAAAAAAGAAAAGCGTGACCAAAAGAAAAGAAAAAAGGGGTTATATTATTCTTCATTTCTTTTCTTTTGTTCAAACTTTTCTTTTCTTTCCCAAAGAAAAGAAAAGTTTGGAAGGAGAATAGAAGAGTTTTATGCTTGCTCTTTTGAGATTCAATGATAAAAACATTAAAAGAGATTAGTGACATAATAAATGGAGAGCTATGTGGTAATGGAGAAGTAGAAATTTGTGGCGTTGCTGGCATCAAAGAAGCCCGAATTGGAGAAATTACATTTGTGGCACATCCTAAGTATCGGAATGAAATGGATAGAACGAGGGCTTCTGCAATTATTATCGGTAGAAATGTTGTCTGGAATGGCAAACCCGTTATTCGCGTTGAAAATCCATATTTTGCCTTTGCAAAGGTGTTAGAACTTTTTGCTCGTCCTAAACGACAACCGACGCCTGGAATAGATAAATTTGCCCTCATCGGTCGGAATGTCAAAATTGGTGAACGAGTTTCAATTCAAGCCTTTACCGTTATCGGAGATAACGTAGAGATAGGCGATGATACTGTTATTTGCCCGCTGGTTTACATCGGAGATGATACGAAAATTGGTTCTGGTGTTTTAATTTATCCACGGGTGACCATTCGAGAAGAGGTAACCATTGGCAATGATGTCATCATTCATAGCGGCGCGATAATCGGTAGCGATGGTTTCGGCTTTGCCACCGTAAGCGACCGTCATCATAAAATACCGCAAATAGGCACAGTGGTTATCGAAGATAATGTAGAAATCGGCGCGAATACGACAATTGATCGAGCGACGATTACCGATGGCGCTACGATTATCAAGCGCGGCACCAAAATTGATAACCTGGTGCAAATCGCTCATAATGTCATTATTGGAGAAGATTGCCGGATAACCGCTCAAACAGCAATTGCGGGAAGCACAGAGATTAAGGACCGTGTTACATTCGCTGGCCAATCAGGTGTTTCGGGGCATTTGACCATTGGCGAAGATTCCGTCATTCTCGCAAGAGCTGGAGTCACCAAAGACTTGCCGCCGCACTCTTATGTATCAGGTTTCCCAGCTATACCGCATTCGAAAGATTTACGCATCCAGGCTTCAATGCATAAGATGCCCGACGTTTTAACCCAAATCTCGGAGTTAGAAAAAAAAGTCGCGGAGTTAGAAGAAAAGCTTGCAGCCTTAAACAAAATACTAAACAGTGATGTCATTCGTCAGTAACTCGAATCCTAAACAATTACCGATTTTAGCGTATCATAAAGTTGATACGATAAGAGAACTAAGTTTCAACTGTATTTCTCCCAAAACCTTTGAGAAGCAAATTCAGTTCTTAGCTGAATATGGATATCAAAGTATATCACCGGAATTGATGGCCGCTACAGTATGTGGTGATGGAAAATTTCCTGAGAAACCTATCCTGATTACTTTCGACGATGGATACGAGAATTTTTATAATTACGTTTATCCCATCATGAAAAAATATGGTTATACAGCCACAGTTTTCCTCTTAGCGGGCTACATAGAACTTATGAATTTTTGGGATGTAAAACTCGGATGGCGGAGATTTAAACATCTCACCTGGCCACAAATTCAAGATTTATCCAAAGAAGGATTTTGTTTCGGTTCTCACGGCGTTAATCATCTTTTTCTAACATACCAGAATGATTCTACTGTGAAATTTGAGATTCAAACCTCCAAATCAATTTTGGAAACTCTGTTGCAAAAACCTATACATTTCTTTGCTTATCCGTATGGCGATTATGATTTTAAAACTGCCAGCTTAGTACAGGAATCTGGTTATACGGCAGCCTTTAGTTTAAACCCAGGGAAGGTAATAAAAACCGATAGTCTGTATTTTTTGCCTAGAATCGCAATTTACAGTTGTGACACATTATGGTCTTTCAAAGCGAAGCTGGGATTGATGGGAGATGTATGTTTCCATTTTGAGCGTAAAAAGAACCTTATCATCAATAAATGTGCTTATGTTCGCTCGCTCAGCAGTTTATTTCATAAACCGCCGAATTTGCTCAGAAGGAATAAACGGCGAGAGGGAAAAATGGCAAGATGGTGAAAGAAATCTTGGTAGCCCTTTTGTACTTTTTTTGAATATTCAAAGGGAGAATTACTATGTTCGCTGGAGCTTTAACTGCCATCATAATCTTAATAATCATTATTTTTGTTTTTTTGACAATCGACTGTCAAAAAAACAAGACATTTTTGGTTCCGCCATTACCATTGTTTGGCTTGGGACAAGATATGCCGCTGCTAAAAAAGGGTTCGTTCCTGGAGGAAATAGACAAGAACTACAATCTATCTATCAAACAATGGAAAAGATGCAACAGGACATAGAAGAAATCAACGCTACTTTAGCTGATTTAGTAATCCAATTACATGACCGGCAATGAGAAAATTGAGCAGGTGTGAGTACACCAACGACGAAGCGTCTTATGGAAGTCGAGATAAAAGAGAAATTTGATATATTTAATCCGTCCCGATGCTCGGCATCCCCGATAAAATCAGGTGCGACTACTCGCAAAGCGAAAAATACGGTTTTAAGCGCTCGCTTTTTACGTGGATTGGATTATTTAGCAGTGCTTAGGCCGACTCTCCTTTTGCCTGTGTGGACGATGGTATTATTAGGATATTATCACAGCTTGCTTCATTCAGGGATTTCCGTGAAGTATTTACCTTTATTATCTTATATTCCTATTATTTCGAATCCAGACGCTGAGATTTGGAAAACCTTATTTCTCTACTCCATGCTGATGGGGTCGGTGTATATCGTAAATCAAATTACTGATGCAAAAACGGATGATATTAACAACAAACTGTACTTAGTCGCTCAAGGGTATGTGAAACTTAAATTTATCAAAGCTGAGAGCATAATTCTTCTTCTTGGCGCGATGGTGCTTACAGTCTACTGGTTTACTACAAATTATTTTTATTTCCTTCTTATCCTACTATCGATAATTTTGGGAATGGCATACTCTGTCCCACCTGTGAGGTTAAAAGGCAAACCAATTCTGGATTTACTTTCAAATTCCGTGGGGTTTGGGTTTATAGCCTTTGCTGTAGGCTGGACAACCAACGCGGAATTGTCAATACAATCTTTCATTATTTCTTTGCCATACATTTTTTGCGTAGGTGCAGGGTTTGTCAATACAACCCTTTTAGATTTAAAAGGTGATGAAAAGAGTGGAGATAAAACCATAGGGGTTTTGCTGGGCGTTAAAAAATCTTGCATCCTGAGCACATTTCTTTTAACTATAGCGCTTATGTTCAGCATCATTTTAAAAGACTATATGGCTTTGAGCGTAAGTTTGCTTTGCTTACCTTTATTCATTTACATGACATTGACACATAAATTTTCTGCTATCACAATGGCGACTAAACTAAGCATTTTGTTGCTTTCATTATTCACAGCTATACTTATCCCCTACTATTTTCTTTTGTTAGTTGGCACTCTGTTAGTTGTTAAATGGTACTATCTGAAACGATTTGGAATTAAATATCCTTTTTAGCTTGACAATGTCACAATAGGACCTATTGCCTTTGTAGCCCAATATCTTCGCTGGTGTTTGGTGAATTTGGATTTCGGAGGAATATTAATAAACCTGGAGGTGGTTTTCATGTCCAAAACGAAAATAAAAAATCAACTTCCGCCTAATATCCAAGAATTACTCCAAAAGAAAGGATGGACTTGGCCTCCTGATGAACAATTGAGGGCAGAGATACATGAAGCGTGGGAACGACTTATTGGAAGCAGAAGCACTGACCCTGAAGTTCTCAAGGAAGTTCATTATGCAAAAGATTGATGATTGATGATTGTTGATTGTCGATGGTATAATTCCATCATTAATCAACAATCCTTTTGGTGTAATTTGTTGAAGATTTTTTCTTAAACTTGCTTACTTAGTAGAAACAGAAATACAAAAGAAAGGTTATATAAAATGGGTTCAATTCTCTGGTCAGAAAAGAGTTGGTTCATTTCTGGCCTCATTTTGTTTTCAGCTTTATCCCGCAAAGCCTTTGGTTATCCGGAAATTCACTTCGTTCTCGCTAAAGGTTTGAGTTTGATTTCACGACGTTTTCCGGAGATAGTTTTCGACGCCCCGTGGCGCTCCAGAAAGGGAGAGCTCATCCCTATTGCTTGTATTATCAATGATGCGCACAAATATCCAATAGAATTAGTGAACATCAAAGCGCAAATTTTCAGCGATGGATTAGAACTGGAACATTCATTATTGACCCGAACATTTGATGAAGCAATTTCTTCAGCTTATTTATATCATAAACCCAAGAAGTCAATGGCGCCGTGGCGTATTCAAATTAATGACTCTTATTGGTATATGATGGATTATATCCAACTGCCAGAGGATTTTGTCGGACCAGTTGCTATTCATCCACAGATAGAGTTTATTTTAAGAGGCAAACGAAGAATGGCTTCAACAGATAACTTGCCAGGGCTTCCTCATGCGCCGCTCAGAACTTACATTTCCGAAGACCCGCTTCCAACTTATGATGGTTGGTATTATGGCGATGCGCATTGGCATTCTGATAAAACCAAGGACCAGGTAGAATTTGCCGCGCCGGTTGAAATTGCCGCCCCCTTCGGCAAAGCGATTGGCCTCCATTGGTTTGCTGTAACAGACCATTCTTACGATTTAGATGCGCCAGTGGATGATTACTTCGCCATTGACCCTGATTTGACCAAATGGAATAACCTGCGGGCAGAGATAAAATTAGCTAATTCTCAATTCGATGACTTCGTCGTATTGCAAGGCGAAGAAGTATCCTGTGGAAACTCAAAAGGGCAGAACGTGCATTTATTGGTCTATGGAGTTCCTGAATTTATTCCAGGCAGAGGAGATTCAGGTAAAACGGGATTTGACTTTAAATTCGCTCCCGACCTTTCTATTGAAGAGATTTTGGAGTTAGTACGAAAGTATAACGGCGTAGCTTATGCAGCTCATCCCAACGCCGACAACTCCTTTTTAGGAAGACTAATTTTAAATCGGGGGACATGGCTGGACTCTGACTGCTTAATGGAAGGCTGTTACGGTTTACAATTCTGGAACGGTTGTTCCGGGCAGCGATTTAAAGATGGATATAAACGTTGGCTTAGACTTCTGTTGGACGGACAAAAACGTTATATAATTGCCGGCAGTGACGCTCACGGTGATTTCAACAGAACTCGAAAGATGAAATTTCCCTGGGTGAAATTAGTTGAGTCTATGGATAGTTCCTTTGGCAAACCGAGAACCTGTCTTTACTGTGGTTCAACTCTAAATGAACGTAACATTCTTGAGGCTATGCAATGCGGACGAGCAGTCCTCACCGACGGTCCATTAGCCATATTTAATATCAAAAACGAACAGGGACAAGTAGCCAATATTGGAGAAACTATCTCAGGTAAAAAATTTGAACTTACACTTCAAATCAAATCAATCGAAGAGTTTGGCAGAATTTCAAAAGCTGTTCTGTATCGAGGTGACCTTTCACAAAAGGTTGAAAATATCGAATTAGAAATAGACTTGAGAAACACAGAAGATGGTTATGCGCATCTGTCTAAACACTCCATTAAATCAAATTCGGACTGTTATATCAGATTGGAAGCAAAGTCCCGGAAAGATAAATATGAGTATCGTTGCATAACTAATCCAGTCTGGATAGAGGGGTAAATCCAGGTGTTTTATGAACGAAAACTTTTGGCAGGAGGTTTTCTGACCATGAAAGTGATTGAATGGCTCGAAACTAACGACCAGTACTGGGCTGTTGTTCAACCACGCGAACTATTTTACCCCAATACCTTTTTCGAGAGCGACCGATACGAATACGAAGCCTTCATCAGCGGCACCTTGAAAGAAAATGGCGAAGAAGACATTTTCGCGCATGCTTTTGATAAACGTTGGGTCAGCTTCGAAGAAGCACAACGGGGGATGGCGGTTCGGCCAAACCCTTATACCGAAGAGGAAACCGGAGCAGTGGTTTAAAGTAAACTGTTTACCTTCTGGATGATGCTAACATTTTGGCAAAAGAATATCCAGAATTTTAGGGAGTTAGATAATAATGGATAAAAAATTATTTCGTGTAGAAGTTGAAGCTAAACAGACTTGGATTGCGGAAATCTTTACTGATGATGAAAGAACTGCAGAAGAATGGTTGGAGATAAAAATCCTTGAAAATATTGTTGAGGAAGTAGATTTATGGACCTATACTGAAGAAATCCCTGGCGGCAAGCCAAGCGGAAAATATGTTTGTTACGAGCAAGTACCGGGGACTGACAATTGGAAAAGGATTATACCAGAAAAATGAAGATATCCAAAACATCATTTTCATGGGAAGAAGCAATCTTGGAAGCGATTAGACAACTCGGCGGCACCGCAACTATTGTAGAATTATACAAGGTAGTTCCTCAGATTAGAACTGTGCCAACAGGGAAAGATTGGAAAAGAATTATTCGTGCTTTCTTGAAAAGGCTTTATAAAGAAAAAGAAATCTTACGGAAGGTCGGTTTGGGTATATATGCATTGCCCGAAGCTACTACAAAAATTAGTATTTATGAGCAAATTCAAAGAGGAGAAAACACGGCAAAGATTTTTCGGAATATACCCGATGAGCAGATACATTCTTATGTCGAAGGTATGCTTGTCGAATTAGGGAATATAAATGGCTATTTAACTTACACATACGATGGAAACGCTATATTCAATGAAAAGCCTCTTTCTGCTTTAACAACACTTGAAAACTTTCCACAATTCGCATTGCCAGAAATAGTTGATGAAGCCAAGCGAATCGACGTTATTTGGTTCTCAAGACGTATGATTCCTAAACATACTTTCGATGTTGAGAAAACACCGGAGTTTAAGAGAGCTTTTCTGCGCGCTTATCAATTACGAGACTTTAGAACAGCATTCTATTTCACGGCGTTTGAAAAAAATAGAAATCGCTGGGAAAAAATCATCAATCTTGAACCTTACGATGAAGTCAAACATTTATTCCACTTCCGATCCTTCGAGGAGGTATTCCAATTTTATCAGATAGCGATTAAACTTGAAGAAATAAGAGAAACTTTCATCGTCAAGATTGAATAACATCAGAGAAAGTTTCTGTGTCGTGAAATCCGGTCGTCTCACCCAAGCGCAATGAATCGGGTGGGTTAATTGATGTTGAGTGGATGTTAATTTTAGGAAACCTTAACTAACTTTTAAAAATAAACTTAACTTTCCGAGACCCAAAGGGTTTCCAAAACCCTTTGGGTCTCGGGGAGCGGCAAATGTAAAATTTAATATTCAAAATTAGTTAACTTTTAATGCGCAAGATTTTATATTTTATCGAACTCTCCAGACCGATAAATGGGTTGATTGCCTTCATCTCCGTTTTTCTGGGCGCGCTGCTGGCGTCAAACTCATTATTGTCATTGGCTAACGTTTCTATAGTCGCTGTAGCCGCTTTTCTAATTATTTCAGCGGGAAATGCCCTGAATGACTTTTGTGACGTAAAAATTGATAAAATCAATAAGCCCAAACGTCCTATTCCCTCTGGAAGAATTACCCGCAAGGAAGCGCTGACTTTCTCAGTCATCCTGCTTGAAATTGGGACGTGTATGGGAATGCTCGTCGGTTTGACCGCGTTTTTGATAGCATTTTCCGTTTCCGTATGTTTGGCATTCTATGCTATTTGGCTAAAACGCACACCGTTGGCGGGAAACATCGTCGTTGGATTGCTGACAGCTTTGATTTTCATCTCCGGTGGCGTCGCGGTAAATTCTTTAAGCGGAACGATTATTCCAGCGATTTTTGCGTTTCTCTTTACAACCGCGAGAGAAATCGTCAAAGATATCGAAGATATAGAGGGCGACCAAAGAGCCGGCGCCAAGACAACGCCAATTTTTTGGGGCTCACGCGTTTCCATGTACCTTATTTTTATTTTCATGGCGTCAGTCATCGTATTCAGTCCAATTCCATATTTAGCGCATTTATATTCCTGGAAATATCTGATTGCTGTTGTGCTTGGCGTGGATTGCTTCTTGTGTTATTGTATAGCAAGTCTCTGGAAAAATCTATCTCGTAAAAATGTTGCCAGAATCCAAAAACTAATGAAATTAGACATTTTCGTCGGCTTAGGGGCGATGTTTCTCAGATAAATCGGGTGAAAGGTGAATAGTATATTTCACTTGCAAAAAGGAATAACACTATGGAAAGAAAAAGGTATATCTACTGGCAAGAGGATGATATGTGGCTTGGATATTTAGAGGAATACCCTGACTATTGGACTCAAGGGGAAACGTTAGAGGAACTGGGAGAGAATCTGCGGGATATTTACAATGACATCAACAGTGGAAATATACCTTGTGTCCGCAGGGTTGCTGAACTGGAAGTTGCATGAAAAGAAGAGCTCTAATATGGGAACTTGAAAAGATAGGATGCGTCCTCATTCGTCATGGAGCAAGACATGACTGGTATCAGAACCCCAGGACGAAAGTGTCCCAACCCGTTCCTCGGCATAGGGAAATCAAGGAGCACCTGGCGAAACATATTATCAAGATGCTAAGGGATGAAACCTAATGATTCCTTGGAGCGGACGCACGAGTGTGTGCCGCTCAAGTTGGTTTTATTATGTGCGATTATGATTATTGAAGAAGTCGTAAGAATGAGGTTCAAGGTTATGATTCTCCTCAACGAAGAACTTTGTTGTTACTGCGGTTCATGCGTGGCTGTGTGTCCGCAAAATATCATTGAGCTTATTGATACATATCTAAAGATCGACCATCAAAAGTGCATAAATTGTACTATATGTGTCAAAGGATGTCCGATGGGAGCGCTAATTCCGAAGGGAAAGTAACGGTTATGAGTCGCATGAAACCACCGGAACTTGAATGTATTGAAGATTACCGACAGCGCTTTGTGGATGCAGAATACTGGCGGCCGTATGTGGCCGAAGTATGTGGTCGGCATAGTCTGGCCATGCGCAAGACGCTTCCGGAAGTCGGCATTCCGGGGACGTACCCGGTCTTCATTATAGACCGTCGTTGGATTATCAAGTTCTTCGGCAGGCTTTTCAACGGCGGCGATGTTTTTCTTGCGGAGCTTGACGCCCACACGAGTGCATTGGAAGCCGGCGATATTCCTGTCCCTGCCTTGATTGCGCACGGTATGTTATTTGACGGAAACGCCGAATGGTCCTGGCCGTACATGGTTTTTGAATTTCTGCCGGGTGAGAGTCTCAGCAAGGTACGGACCCGCGTGTCCTTCACTAACATGGTTGTTATTGCGAGAGGCCTGGGACAAATTGTTAGCCGTCTTCATTCGCTTCCCGTGCCGAATGGGAATTTTCTCAAGCCGAACTGGGATGGATATTCCAGTCTCCTTGACAAAACACGAATAGACTGCGCCCAACGACATCGACAATGGGGTGACCTACCCGGTCTTATGGTGAGTCAGATTGATAAGTTCATTCCGCCGATTGAAAAGTTGGTTCCCAAAGCGGATACGCCCAGGTTCCTTCATGGGGATTTGACGGCCGACCATGTGCTCGTGGAAAATGTCGGTCCTGACTGGAGGATACGGGCTCTCATCGATTTCGGCGACGCTATGGTCGGTGACCCTCTGTTCGAACTTATCGCATTGCCCCTCGACCTGTTTCAAAGCGACAAAGAACTGCTCAAGGTTTTCGTGCAGACTTACCAGCCTCCTATTCACCTTGACGAAACCCGAGCTCAAAAACTGATGTGTCTGTGCTTGCTGCATCCATTTAACGTGTTTTCTGGATTCTTTGCGAAGCATCCTGAAGCCGCCCGCCTGACTTCACTCGCCGATTTTGCGATGTGGTTATGGGAAATATGAGGGCCAGGAGGGTAATTTGGTAACTTGGTAATTGGGCAATTAGGCAAATTAGTAATTTCCTAATTGCCTAATTACCACATTTCTATTAGGAGCAAAGATGCCTTTGGTGAAACCAAAATACGATGTTGTTGTTGTCGGCGCTGGCCCTGGTGGGTCAATCGCCTCCAGGATAGCCGCGGAACATGGATTAAGTGTTTTATTACTTGAAAAGCGGCAAGAAATTGGAACTCCTGTGCGTTGCGCAGAAGGCACAGGGACTGAAGTTATTCGTCGTTACATTGACCTTGAGCCTGCCTGGATTGCCCAAGAGATAAACGGCGGAAGGATATTCTCACCGAATGGAACACCGGTTGTCCTTGAGTATCCTGGAGCAGGTATTGTACTGGAGCGTAAAATATTTGACCGTAGATTAGCGGAAACCGCCGCAGAAGCTGGGGCGGAGATTCTTGTGAAAGCCAGAGTGACAGGAGTTACAAAAGAGGAATGCGGAATGCGGAATGCGGAATGCGGAATGCAAACTTTTCTTTCAAAAGAAAAGTTTGATCAAAAGAAACAAGAGGAATCCGAAATCCGAAATCCGAATTCCGAATTCCGGGCGGGGGATGGTAAGGGGGAGGTAAACCCCGAAAAAGGTGGCAAAGTTGATGGCGTCCATTATCGATATGGCGGTAAAGATTACACCGTTGGCGCGAAGATAGTTATCGCGGCCGATGGCATTGAATCTCAGGTGGGGCGTTGGGCGGGTATTGATACCACGAGTGACCTCCGCAATGTCGATGTCTGTGCTCAGTATCTAATGGCAAATATTGACCTTGATGAACCGGAGTTTTGCGATTTTTACGTTGGTTATAATATTGCTCCGCGAGGCTACGCGTGGATTTTTCCAAAAGGCGATAGAATCGCCAACGTCGGCGTTGGTATTAGTGGCGCCGCTTCAGGAATAAACGGTAAGTTTGCCATAGATTACCTGAACGAATTCGTCGGACAGAAATTTCCCAAAGGCAGTATTCTTTCCCAAATAGCCGGCTGTGTATCCACCGGTGATAAATTGCGTGATATTGTCGCTGATGGTATCATGCTGGTCGGCGATGCTGCGCATCACAATGACCCTATCTCCGGAGGAGGCATTGTCAACGCGATGATAGGTGGACACCTGGCCGCGGAAGTTGCAGTTGAAGCTATTCAGCATGATGATGTATCTGCGGTGTTCTTAAAAGAATATGAACGGCGGTGGGATAGAGAAGTCGGCAAAGTATTTAAGCATCTCTCCCGCGTTCGCGAAGCTGTGATAAAATTTAGCGATGAAACTCTTGATAAATGCGCTCAAGTACTATCAAAAGTTCCTAAAGGCAAACTGACAGTATTGCAAGTATTCAAAACGGTGCTTTTAAATCGACCTGGGTTATTGTTAGAGTTGAGACACTTAATCGCTGCAGGCTGGTTATGAAAAGTGATGAGTGATAAGTAATAAGTGATAAATGATACATAGCTTGTTCACTCATCACTCATCACTCATCACGTATAAATTATGAATTCACGCTCCATTTTAAGCTATCTTTTGAATATCCGTACTCATGTAAAAGCGGGATATTTTGTTCTAATCGACCCAGACCGAAGAACTGTAGCGGAATCAGTCGAATTTGCCCAGCACGCGGAAGAAGCAGGTGTCGATGCGTTATTAGTCGGGGGTAGCTTACTCGTCTCCGATAGAATGGATGCTACTATCCAGGGCATCAAAGAAGCAACATCTCTTCCTGTTATTATCTTCCCAGGAGCTTCTCAGCATCTTTCGCGTTACGCAGACGCGATTCTATTTCTCAGCCTCGTCAGTGGCAGAAACGCGGAATTTCTCATCGGTGAACACGTCAAGGCCGCTCCACTCATCAAATGTTACGGTTTAGAGCCGATTCCCACAGGATATCTACTCATTGATGGCGGCGCTCAAACTTCTGTCGGATTCATGAGTGGTACCACCCCTATTCCCAGGGACAAATCAGGTATAGCCTGGATTCATGCCTTAGCAGCAGAATATTTGGGCATGAAATTTATCTACCTCGAAGCAGGAAGCGGCGCAAAATGTCCTGTTCCAGATGAAATGATAACATCTGTTAGACAACAAGTCAGCATTCCAATTATCGTCGGCGGTGGTATTGCTAAACCCGAAGTCGCCGCCGCCAAAGTTCGAGCAGGAGCGGATTTTATTGTCACAGGAAATGTCCTGGAAAAAAATAGTGATTTTAAACTCATATCCGAATTTGTGAATGCTATACATGGAGCGTAGCATTTTGTAATATAGCCGCTGATTATCAGACAACGCTGATTTTAAAGATGTTCCAATCAGCGTCTTCTGTAAATCGGCGGCTATAAAATCTGAATTTGTGAATGCTATACATAATGCGATATAGCCGCTGATTAGGTGGTTTACGAAGTAAACCACTGAGCGAAACGAACAGACAACGCTGATTTTAAAGACGTTCCAATCGGCGTCGTCTGGAAATCAGCGGCTCTAAATTAAGGAGGTATAATCCCCATGTTAATGGCTTTTCTCAGAAAAAAATTTATTGCCAGAGTGCTGATGTTTGGCGTTGCGGTAATTTTTATCATAGGAAGTGTGTATATATACTCAGGACTCGAGAGTGGGTCTTTTTTCTCAAGTCCTGAAATAGCTCTGAAGGTAAATGGCGATAAAGTCACACTGCAACAGTATCAAAACGCTCTGCGGAGCAAAATAGACCAGGCGCGCCAGCAATATGGTGAACAATTCGCATCAATGAGTCGAAACATGGATTTTGAGCAACAGACGACCGATGAATTGGTCCAACGAATTCTGCTATCACAGCAGGTGGACGCATTTAAAATTAATATCAGCGACAGGGAATTTGATAAAACAATTTTAGAGGAACCAGGCGCTTTCCAGGTGTATCAATACTTAAGTAGTAGAGGTGAAGGGGATAGTTATCGGAAGTCTTTTAAAGAAACACTGGGTATGCAACGTCTGGTTAAAATGCTCTCAGATATGGCTGTTGTAACTGATGCGGAAATTGAACAGGAATACAGACGCCAAAATGAGAAAGCAAAGCTAAAGTATATTGAATTCTCCGATAAAGATTTTCAAAATCAGGTATCGGTCACTGATGAGCAAATCGCTGGATATTATGAAAAACACAAAGATAAATACAAAAAGAGTGACCAGGTTAATATAGAATATCTCAAAATCGACCCCAAAATGCTGGAGAGAAGCGTTTCTATCAGCGAAGCTGAAATAAAAAATTATTACACACGACACAAGGAAGATGAATTTACCGAGGAAGAAGAAGTTAAAGCACGCCATATTTTGCTTAAAGTAGAAACAGATGCTTCAGAAGAAGATAAAAGTAAAGTAAAAGCAAAAGCTTTGGATGTGTTGAAAAAAGTCAAAGAACCAGGCGCAGATTTCGCGGCTTTGGCAGAAAAATATTCTGATGACCCAGGTTCTGCTAAAAAAGGTGGAGACTTAGGTTTCTTCAAACGTGGGAGAATGGTTCCAGAATTTGAGGAGGTCGCTTTTAAGCTAAATTCTGGTGAAATCAGCGATTTGGTTGAAAGCACTTTCGGCTACCATATCATTAAGGTCGAAGAGAAGAAAGAGAGGCGCGTTAAAACTTTAGATGAAGCAAGAAATGAAATTCAAAGAAAGCTGGCTAAAGAGGAAGCAATTGCCAAAGCCAAGGAAATGGCTGATGAACTTCTGTTTGATGTAGATGTTGAGGGTATGGAATCAGCAGTAAAGCTGGAGAAATATCAAAAACTCGCATTGAAGGTGGGCAAAACAGGGTTTTTCTCAAAAGATGATAACCAAATTCCAACTATTGGTTCAAGCTGGTCTTATCGAGATTTAATTGATAAGGTTTTTGAACTGGCGAAAGGTTATACCAGTGGAGTTATTGAAATTAAAGGTTACAGCGGTGATACGCAAGCTTATTTTATTGCCAGGGTCATCGACAAAAAAACGGCTTATACTCCCGAACTTAAGGAGATTAAAAGTGATGTGACTAATGACATCAAAGAGGAGGAAGCCAAGAATTTAGCCTTCAAAGCCGCGCAATCGCTAATGAACCGAAGGACAGGAAATGAAAACCTCGAAGATTTGGCGAAAAAATATATACCTGAAGGAACAACCCAAAAAGGCTTAGAAGTCAAAGAAACGCAACTTTTCACTATTTCACCTGGTGGTTATGTTTCGGGTATGGGAAGAGCGCAGGAGGCGATGCTCGCAGCATTTTCCATGAAGATAGATGAAGTTAAAGGCCCATTCAAGGGCGGAAACGGCGCATACATTGTTCAATTAGTAGAACGCCAGGATTTTGACCCACAAAAATTCCAGAAGGATGAAGCGGAACGCATTAAAATTCGCGGCAATTTGCTACAACAGAAGAAAAATCAAATATTCCAAACATGGTATGAAAGCATCAAAGCACAAGCTAAAATTGTTGTGAAACAAAAACCCGGTGTATAGTTCAGTCAGAAACCCGTTTTCTCCAAGAAAACGGGTTTCTAGCATTTAGCCCAGGGAGGTATAAAGCGATGTCCGACCAAAAGTACCAGCGCGTTGAGTTAGGAAAGTATATCGTGGCTGACCCGTATATCTGCCATGGACAGCCTACATTCAAAGGGACACGGAAGATTGTTCATTTGATTGTTCGTAGTTTTTGCAGTGGGTGGACGATTGACGAAATTGCGAAAAGACATAGGCTTCCTACGGAAGCTATTGAAGAAGCTGTTAACCTTGCTGCTGAAGCTATTTTAGAAATGTACGCTGTGCCTTATCCTGAACCAGTGCCTATGGATGAATTAATAGCGCAGAAGTCTACTAAACTGGAAATGGAAGCATGAGTCGTAATGTGCTTGATGAGCAGATTGATGAAGAATACTATATCGAATTGAAGCGTCGCATCTCAATTGACAAAGTCGGCTATGGCTTTGGGCGCGCGGGGATGCAAGATGAAGAAATACGCAGAGAACTACATAAATCCGGCAGAACATTTCAGACTCAAGACCAAGGATATTATCATCCTAAACATCGACATCATACTTACTGCTTAGTGTATTATGATGTTGAAGACGATGAGTTAGTGACGTATATCCGACGATTTCTACGTCATCCTCAATTCAATACTCATGCTAAAAGGAGAGGCAAAATTGTTAGGGTTACCACTCAATATATCGAAGTTTGGTCGCTGAAAAGCGAAAATAGAGAGATTATAGAGTGGAATTAGCATTCTGTTTTATAAATATCAGCCATTAACTATTTTACTTTATTCACACTTACTTAACGTTATATTAATAATTTTTTATTTGACAGAATGACATCTGAATGCTATATTAACTTATGTTGAGACTTCCGAAGTTTTCAAAACTTCGGAAGTCTGGGGCAAAATTCATAATATTGAGGCGATGGAAAATGATGGTACAAAATGTGGTGTTGCCACGATTGATAGTTGAAGTATTTGAACATCCATATTTCGGCGGTAAACGAGGTATTGTGTGGCAACCAGTACGGTATACAGGAAACATTGGTTTTCAACGTAATATTTCATCAATTAGAGTTTTCAAGGGACCTAACTTTTCACGCAATGCCGATTTAAAAGCTCTTTTTTATGAACACATTGATTTTCAAGGAAAAAGATTAGCTTTGGGGGCTGGTTTCTATCCAAACATTCATGATATTGCTTACGACTTTGGCGATAGAATTACATCAATTAATTTCGGCCCTGCATTGGACGCTCCTGGCCCTGACTGGGGCACTATTCCCTTGATAGTTGAAGTTTATCGGGATGTTGATTTCAAAGGTTTGAAAGGCACGGTTCTCCGGGACATCGACCATACCGGAAAACTTGGCATTCATGACCAAATATCATCGGTGCGGGTTATCAAAGGCCCTGATTGTCCGCCGACGGGCGCAAGAGTTATCTTTTTTGAGCATGTCAATTTTGAAGGCGCGAGATTGCCAATTGAAATTTTGCCGCGGGATGTTATCAAAGAAATTCCGAATCTGCATGCGCTCCCTCAGAGCTTCGGAGATATGATTTCATCTATTAAAATTGAGGGTTGGTCATCATCTTCGGAATTTAACAAGACGGTTTTCGAAGATGAATTTTATTTGGATAGAATGAAGCCAGAATGGCGATGGATTGACCCCAAAGGTGGCGGTTCTTGGGCTCCAAGACAGGGCTATCTTGAGATACGTTCTGACCGCGGACAAGACCTCTGGCATGGCGCTGACGGGCGAAGCGGCAATATGGATGCGCCAAGATTGTTGATGCAAGTAGAAGGTGACTTTGCGGCTGAAACCCGCATGCGTGTCGACCCGCAGTTACAAGAACATGGCGGTTTATTAGTCTGGAAGGGGCCTGAAGCATTTCTGCGCCTGGAAAAGACCTCTGGCGCCCACGCGTTCAAAGGAGATGTGCGCTTTGAAAAACACGTCAATCGGGTGCTCACATTAGTTGGAAGAGCGTCTGGATTGAGACAGCTTACTGAAATTTATCTGCGCGTCGAACGCCGTGGCAACCAATTTTCCGCGTTCGCTTCAACCAACGGTACCAATTGGGTAAGCTGCGGACAAACTTATGTCGGTATAGGTGACCCGCTCCTTGTTGGTTTGCATGCCCTGTGCCCCGGAAATATTCCACCAACGCTGACCCGATTCGATTATTTCAGACTCCAGAAACGCCAGAGCGAGGCTGCTATATACAAGCCTGTTTATTTAGTAAGACCAGAAGATGAAGAAAAAGCTTTACAAGCGGAAAGAGCAGCGGCGCTCAAACAAATTGTGTAATACTTTGTCAAAGGGTACTCACCATATAATACTTGGTTTATAACGTGAATGGCAAAGTGGCAAGACGGCAAGATGGCAATTGGATTGTCGATTGTCGATTGTCGATTGAAGTAGCTTATCAATCGACAATCATCAATCATCAATCATCCTTGCCCCCTTGCCGTCTAGCCGTTTAGCCCTCTTGCCATTTCCCTTCTTGGCAAAACCAAAGTAATAAATGGTGATTACCTATCAAAGAAAGTAGGTGAAAAAGATGCCCACGGTAATGCCGCGACTTATTGTTGAGGTGTTTGAACATCCAGACTACGGAGGTAGACAAGGTTACGTTTGTGAACCCGTAAGCTATACAGGGGATATTGGATTTTATAGTAATATATCATCGGTTAAAATTTACAAGGGACCTCAATTCAATCTCAGCCCCAATATGAAAGCATTTTTTTATGGGGATATAAATTTCCAGGGGCAGTATATCGCTTTGGGCCCTGGCTTTTATCCGAACCTCCATGATATTGGCTATAATTTTGGCGACCGTATCTCATCCATCACTTTTAAGCCCAGTTTGGAGCACTCTGGACCAGAATGGGGCACAATTCCAGCTATCGTTGAAATATATCAACACACTGATTACAAAGGGTTAATGGCGACAATTATCAGAGATGTATCGTATACGGGCGAACTGGGTATTCCCAATGATACAATTTCATCATTGCGAGTTTTCAAAGGTCCTGATTGTCCGCCAAAGGGTATAGACGTAGTTTTCTATCAACATGCGGATTTTGAGGGCGCTGAACTGCGAATCAGCCTCAAACCTGAAGTATATAAGGTGGAGATTCCAAACCTTCACATCCTCCCTCAAAGTTTTGGAGATATGATTTCTTCGGTAAAGATCGAAGGTTGGTCATCGTCCAGCCAATTTACTGAAACCGTTTTTGAAGATGAATTCAAAGGTAACGCATTACGCCCAGAATGGGTGTGGGATGACCCACAAGGGGGGGGGGCCTGGCAAGCAAGACAAGGATTTCTGGAAATGCGGTCAAAACCCGGCCAGGATTTATGGCATGGGAATCCGCCTGGACGGGGCGGTAACATGGATGCGCCACGTATTCTGATGCAGGTCAACGGAGATTTCGCCATAGAAACGCGGATGCGGATATCCACCGACTTGCGTGAACATGGCGGTTTGTTAGTCTGGAGAGGCCCAGATGCCTTCTTGAGATTGGAGAAAACATGCGGCGCACATGGTTTTAGAGGAGATGTGCGCTTTGAACAGCACATCAACCGCGTATTTCGGCTGATTGGCAGACACGGCTGGAGACAAATCCGCCAGCTTTACCTTCGCCTTGAACGCACCGGAAATCAGTTCTCAGGTTACTGTTCTACGGATGCTGCAAACTGGGCGAGTGCGGGACAAACCTACGTTGGCATGGGCGATACCCTCCAGGTTGGTTTGCATGCGCTTGCGCCAGGCAATGTTCCACAAACGATAACTCGTTTTGACTATTTCAGAGTTCAGAAACGCAAAGGTGAAGCAGCATCTTATAGACCCCATATTACTAGCGCGCCGGAGATTTCACAACTGGATAGAATGAGAGCTGCGCGACAGCTTAGGTAGGAGAATGGATAATGGAGGAAGTTCGTAACGATGCTTTTCACATCACGGCAGCGGCGAACATGGCTTCGATTGCTGGCCAAGGCTTCTATGTTGGTCGCCGGGGGGTGCTGGGAGCGGGCGCGTATTTTGACCTGGGCACTGAAGCGACAGGCTGGAAGCCTGCACGGCAGCGGTATCCTGACCTGCCACTGGTGGTATTCCGTTGCGAAGTGGCGTTGGGACGAGTGTTAGATTTGGATGATGAGGAGACGCACGCTCGATTTCAGCAATTTCAACGGGAATTGGGTCAACGCCTCGGACGTGACGAAACCTTGCGTTTAGGGCGAGGCGGACAGCTTGATGAGTTTCTTTTCGAGTTGACAAGTAAGACAGGAATGACCTACCATACAATAAAACGCACATTTGTGACGGATGGACAGACGCGCATTGCCGTGCGCGACCCGCGGCGCATCCGCGTGCTGTCCGTTTGTGACGAGAAAGGAGAAGAATTACCATGGCCACCGACAAGCAATTAATTCCAGTCGAAGACCTGTTGAAGGGACGGACCGATGAGGAGTTACGTGCGTGGGCACGCGCATATCTTGCCGCTGCCGAACCGAGAGGCGGCTGTGACGCTTGCCGCTTTGAAGACCCATTCAGCGACCGCCTCTGCACAATTCCCGACATTAGCCTGGAGGACTTCGACCTGGGCGTGTCAGGGATTAACTGCTCTCGCTTTCAGCCACGGGAGTGAGTTGGTGTATGCGAGTAATAGTTATTCACCGGGAAAAGGAGGTGATTCAGATGCCTATTACCCCAAGACTCGTCGTTGAACTTTATGCCGACCCTTATTATCGCGGCAGAAGAGTCACGCTCATTGACTCTGTGGCCGATACGGCGGAAATTGGCGCCCATGATACGACTTCATCCATAAAGATTTACCGAGGACCAGGTTTTAACACAGCGCCAAATTATAAAGCAATTTTTTATGAACATCCAAGGTTTCAGGGACGTAAACTGACTCTATCACCAGGATATTATCCTAATATTCATGAAATTCCATATAATTTCGGTGATGTCATCTCATCAGTGAGTTTAACTCCAGCGGCGAACCCAACACCTCCTGAATATGGCGCGATTCCTGTGATTATCGAAGCATTTCAAGATACAGAATTTCAAGGGCAGAAAAGTATAATTCTAAGAGATGTCAGCAATATGGCTGATATTGGAATGGAAAATATTATCTCTTCTATACGGATTTATAGAGGCCCACATTTTCCGTTTAATGGCTGTGAAGTTATTTTCTATGAAAACCTCAACTTTGAAGGCAATCGGATGACTATATCTTTAGATAATCGGGAATACAGTAAAGAAATTGCTAACCTGCATGGCAAAGAACGTTTTGGGGATATTATATCATCCATCAAAATTGCGCCAATGGGTAATTTTAACATATTAGTAGTGGTCGGTGATAAAAGTACAACAGAACCTGCTATCCTTGAATCTCTTTCATCAGTCGAAGGCAACAAATTTAGCTACACAACAGTGAAAATCAATTCAAATGCCGACAATAGGGGTGACCCATATAATGCTATACCATTGTCCAGCGTAGATTTATCACAATTTGACATTATATGGTTTACCTGGAACGCGATAGGACATGATGCAGAATACTTCGTCGAAGATGCAGAAGAGGCGATTAAAGATTTTGTTAAAAAAGGTGGTGTCGTCTGGGCGTCAGCTATGGATGACAACAATAACAAAGAATCTGGGCAACCGTGGCGCGGCGGATGGCTGCCCATTGACCGACACCCAATAGTAGTGAAAAATTCAGATGATGTCGATGTTGATGTTACAGACGAAGGTAAAAAAACTGGTATATTCACCTGGCCGCATAAAATTGACCTGAATGCTCTTACTACCGATGACCATTGGATTACTCAAGATAGAGCTTATGAGATTTTTGCAAGACGGAAAGACGATAAAGACCCAATTAGCGTTCAGTTGAGATGGGGAGATGGATATTACGTCACATTTGCCATGGACACCAGGGATGCGATAAAATCTCAAACGTCTAAGACATTTATGGAAAATATCCTTTGTTACCTCGCCAGCTTGGCATGGCAAACCTCCCCGCGCCAACCATTAAAAAGCAAATATAATAAATAGAAACGTGTTTAGACTTCCGAAGTCTTGAAGACTTCGGAAGTCTGAATAGGAGAAAGAAATGCGTCTTATACTTGCTGTTGGAGTAACTATAGTAGCTATCATAATAGTGTTAGCAGTATTCCGCGTGTTCGAACTTACGCTGCCGTGGTGGTGGGCAATGCCATTCCTCGTGGTATTCGCGGGCTCCATGGTATTTTTCGCTGTCATCTATAAATATCATAAGCCCAAAGCAGACCAGGCCTTAGTGAGAACCGGCGGCCGGCGGCCGAAAATCACCATAGGCGGTGGAATGTGGATTAATACCATCTTTCATCAAATCAAAGAAATTTCACTCAACACGATGGATCTAACCGTAACGCGGGCACAGCAAGAAGCTCTCATCACCCTTGATTTCAACCGCGCAGATATAGAATGCGTTTTTTATGTACGTGTGCAAGCCGAAGAAGAGAGTGTTCTTCAAGCAGCTCAAAGTCTTGGCGATAAATCTATGACTCCAGAGACATTAACGGAGTTGCTTGAACCAAAACTTGATGGCGCATTACGTGCGGTAGCCGCGCAGATAGAAATTACAGATTTAGTCCAAAGGCGACAAGACTTCGCCGATTCCGTTCAAGAGGCTATAGGCGAGAATCTTCTTGAAGAAAACGGTTTGCTTCTCGAAAATGTTGGCATCATTACAGTAAATCAAACTTCAGTAGCAAGCCTTGATGCTGAAAACCAATTTGACGCGCAAGGTATCCGCGCAATTACCGCGATTACAACAGCGATGAAGGTGGAAACAGAAAAACTCAGAATGGACCAGGAGGTTGCGGTCAAAGGAATCGATGTTGACGCCGAAAAACAAAAATTGGAGTTGGAACAGGACCTTGCTTATAAACAAGCTGAGCAGCAACGAAACATCATTACTTTCTCCGCAGAACAGGAAGCAGAAACTACTAAATTCCAATACGAGATGGAACAGTCTGTGCAAGAGCGGGAATATGAGATGAAGCGTGAGATTGAAAAAGCTCGAATTGAACAAGAGCAGGTAGTCAAAGAGCGCGAAATCGAAATGACTCTATTAGTAGAGACAGCCCGTATCCAACAGCAACAGACTGTTCAAGAACGTGAAATCGAAATGAATCTGGTCGTCGAGACCAAACAAATTGACCAAACTCGACAAATTCAGGAGGCAGAAATTGAGAAAAACCTAATAGTTGAAACCGCAAGATTAGCCCAAGAACAGATAGTCCAAGAACGCGAGATTGAGAAAACACTGTTTGTGGAAAAAGCGAAGATAGCTCAAGAACAGGCGGTCAAAGAGCGCGACATCGAACGCACCTTGCAGGTCGAACAGGCGAGAATCGCCCAAGAGCAAACGATTCAGCAGCGCGACATCGAAAAGAATCTGGTCGTTGAAACGGCGCAGATCGACCAGACCAGACAGGTTCAGGAAGCGGAGATTCAGAAGAATCTCCTCGTTGAGACGGCCAGACTTTCCCAAGAACAGGCCGTTAGAGAACGTGAGATAGAGAAGACGCTGTTTGTAGAGAAAGCGAAGATAGCTCAAGAACAAGCTGTAAAAGAGCGCGACATCGAACGCACCTTGCAGGTCGAGCAAGCCAGGATTGCCCAAGAACAAACCATTCAGCAGCGCGACATCGAAAAGAATCTGGTCGTTGAAACGGCGCAGATTGACCAGACGCGGCAGGTGCAAGAAGCCGAGATTCAGAAAAATTTGCTCGTTGAGACCGCCAGACTTGCCCAAGAACAGGCCGTTAGAGAACGTGAGATAGAGAAAACCTTGTTTGTGGAGAAAGCCAAGATCGCCCAAGAGCAAGCCGTCAAGGAACGTGAGATTGAGAGAACCTTACAGGTCGAACAGGCGAGAATTGCCCAAGAACAGACGATTCAGCAGCGCGACATCGAAAAGAATCTGGTCGTTGAAACGGCGCAGATTGACCAGACCAGACAGGTTCAGGAAGCGGAGATTCAGAAGAATCTCCTCGTTGAGACGGCCAGACTTGCCCAAGAACAGGCCGTTAGAGAACGTGAGATAGAGAAGACGCTGTTCGTAGAGAAAGCCAAAATAGCTCAAGAACAGGCGGTCAAAGAGCGCGACATCGAACGCACCCTTCAAGTCGAACAGGCGAGAATTGCCCAAGAGCAAACGATTCAGCAGCGCGACATCGAAAAGAATCTGGTCGTTGAAACGGCGCAGATTGACCAGACCAGACAGGTTCAGGAAGCGGAGATTCAGAAAAATCTGCTCGTTGAGACCGCCAGACTTGCCCAAGAACAGGCCGTTAGAGAACGTGAGATAGAGAAGACGCTGTTTGTAGAGAAAGCGAAGATAGCTCAAGAACAGGCGGTCAAAGAACGCGAGATTGAGAGAACCTTACAGGTCGAACAGGCGAGAATTGCCCAAGAACAGACGATTCAGCAGCGCGACATCGAAAAGAATCTGGTCGTTGAAACGGCACAGATCGACCAGACCAGACAGGTTCAGGAAGCGGAGATTCAGAAGAATCTCCTCGTTGAGACGGCCAGACTTGCCCAAGAACAGGCCGTTAGAGAACGTGAGATAGAGAAGACGCTGTTCGTAGAGAAAGCGAAGATAGCTCAAGAACAGGCGGTCAAAGAGCGCGACATCGAACGCACCCTTCAAGTCGAACAGGCGAGAATTGCCCAAGAACAGACGATACAACAGCGCGACATCGAAAAGAATCTGGTCGTTGAGACGGCGCAGATTGACCAAACAAGGCAAGTGCAGGAAGCGGAAATTCAAAAGAATTTGCTTATTGAGTTAGCGCGTATTTCCCAGGAACAAGCTGTGCAACTACGAGATATTGATAAGACATTGACAGTGGAGAAAACCAAGATAGCGAAGGAGCAGGCCGTTATGGAGCGGGAGATTGAAAAGAATTTGATTGTCGAAATGGCGCAAATCTCCCAAACTAAACAGGTACAAGAAGCAGAGATTTACAAAAATTTAGCTGTTGAGCAAGCGCGGATTAATCAGGAATTAGTTGTCCAAATTAAAAATGAAGACAAAAAGATTCAGCTTTTCAATAAACAGAAGATAACAGAGCTTTCCGAGAAAGAAAAATTAGCGGCTGAAGCGATGAAAGCGGAAGCGAAAGTTCAAGTTCAAGCAATACAAAGGACTAAGGAAGCCGAGTGGCAACGTGATGTTGCGATTATTGGCGCAGAGAGTCAAGCGCAACCGATTGAGCGACTGGCGGATGCGATCTTGTCTGAAGCAAGAGCTAAAGCGCAAGGTGAAAGCCTCCATTTGGAAGCTCGAAATGTCGCGGAACAGCGTGTGTTAGTTCAGGAAGCGCTTATGTCCTTGATTGAAACCTCGCCGCAATTAGCTGAAAAGCTGATGAAACCTGTAGAAAAAATCAGTAGTATCAAGATTCTTGATATGGGTGGAACTGGTGATAGTAAGGGTCTTGATAAAAGTAACTTTGGCCGCCTTGCTAATACGCTATTGGATACAGGCGCGATTGCACCAATGTTGAAGGAATTATTTGACTTTGCCGAAGTGGATGCACAGGCAATTGCAAAACAGGTGGCGGAATATCTTAGCGGATTGCTTGGGACTGTGCAGCGTAGTGGCACCGCTTAAAAAGGATTGAAGATTGAAAAAACATTCTTCCTTCAATATTCACTCTTCATGCTTCAATTAAATGAGTAGAATTATGCAGAACTTCTTCAAAGAACAGATTGAACCCGTATACAGAGCTGGAATGGCACATACCTTCTTGCTATATCTTAACGTCAAAGATATCATGCGCGATGAAGTATACGGTTATCTGCCGATGATGGAATATCTCCTCGAACAATTGAATGCTATGGGTATTGAATCGGTGGTTGGCGTTCAAGGCGGACAAATATTCCTGCCCAAGCCGAATCGCATCGCATCACCTCAAAGAGAGTTGTGGAAACTGGTAGCAGGAGCAAATGAAAGAAAGAAAATTAATGCGTCTCTTACTTTCGATGATACCCAAACAATTAGTCAAGATAAACCTAACGAGTGGATGGGAAATAGGCTCAATGATTTATTCTACGAAACGAGAGATTTCCAGTTAAGTATCGGATTAGTCATTAATCCCTTTGAAGCGCATGATTATCTATTGGGAAATATAAAATCGTGGTCTACTGATTTTGAATTAAGGGGTCGCGGTTGCGCGATTATCCTCACGACGTTTAATGCGTCTCCGCCCGAAGATTTATCCAATAACAGCGAAATAAGACTTGTTCGAGCGCCATATCCAGATTATGAAGATAGGCTTGCATTTATTAAACATCTTATCGCTCGTGGTTTACAGACAGGGAGTGAAATTGCCCACGGTTCACAAATAGAACGTATAGTTACTGCTGAAAACTTTGCTCAACTGACTTCTGGGTTGGACCTGTTTACGATATATCCTTTAGTCTTATGGGCTTATGGAGCAGGAAAATATAAATGGAGCGATGCGCATGTGTCCGAGGTTTTTCACAGTTTGATTGAAGAGCAAAAGCAAACTTCTATTAAGACGAAAAGCTACGGAATGCTCGAAGTGATGGAAACCGCAGGATATAGTTTTGCTAAAATAGGCGGATTAGACTACATCAAATCTTATCTATCTGAAGTTACTTCGGCAATTGTAAAAGGTGATACCTGGCGAGTGCCAATGGGGATATTATTTTTAGGTCCCTCGGGAACTGGCAAAACGGTAGTCGCAAAAGCCCTGGCAAGGGAAAGTGGCATGACTTGTGTGCAACTGAAGAATATCCAGACTGTATGCGCTGGGCAGAATATCTCTTTGGTGATAGAACTCATTTCAATGCTCGCCCCAGTAATGGTGTTCATAGATGATATAGACCAACCAGAGGGAGTACGTTGGGGAAGCGGGCGAGATAGCGCTGCGCCTATTCCAATAGAGTTATTCGCGTTCATGAGCAATTCTAAACTGCGCGGTAAAGTCCTCTGGGTCGGCGCAACTAACAGACCGGATTTGCTTGATGTGGGATTCAGGAAATACAATGTATTTGAGGAAAAATTAGTTTTTCTTATGCCTGAAAAGAACAGCAGGGAGGATATGTTACGGAAAATGTTTATCCAAAATGAAATACCTTTTGATAGCGGATTAAATTTTGCCAATATCGCTGATGACAAGTATACTCAAGGTTACTCCGCTTCTGAACTGGATGAACTCATCAAACGTAGCTATCGACTGGCCAGGCTAAACGGCCGCGATGCGGTTTCAGAGAAGGATATGATAGAAGCAGCAGAAATTTTCATTCCCCAATATGACCCCCGGATGTATGAATATACAAGCCTTCTGGCAATCAGAGAAGTTAATTCAAAAGATATGTTACCGCCAACATTGCCAGCCACTTTGCACCAGATAGTTTATGAGAATGACCAAATAAATAAAGACAACATCAATAAGCGATTGCAGGAATTTTCGTCGGAATTAAAGATTTCGTAACCAAACTTTTCTTTAAGAAAGAAAAGTCCCCCTTATCAAAGGGGGGCAGGGGGGTTGTATCAAAAGAAATAATTGGAATAAAAAGTAAATGTATAGCCGCTGATTTACAGACATCGCTGATTTTGGCAGCCTTAATAATCAGTATTGTCTGATAATCAGCGGCTCTATAGTTGAGGAGCGGTTGTAAATGCCAAGAGTAGCTAAACAGAAAAGGAAAACAAGGACGCGTTGTCGGATTTGCCAGGCAAATGGTAAACGTATTTGTCCAGCACTTTCCGCACTTTCCAATGTTCTTATCTGTCCAACCTGCTGTAAAGAAATGCGGGCGAAAATTCCAGATTGCGACAAAAGATGTAGATATTTTTCTCCACTGCTGGTGTCCAGTAAAAAACTACCCAACAAAGAATTGCCATTATATAAATGTCTCATGAGCAAATCCACAGATACAGGCATGATAACAGCTATCGTAGCGCAAGAGAAGCCTAATGGCCGCCTTAGAGCGATGTTTTTACTATTAGATTTCTGGAAAAAAGGATTGAGAGATTGTTTTGTCGACGCGGATATTTCAAAAAATGAATTTGAAGCTAAATGTGTTAAGAAAGATATAAAATTGATAGGTGTGGAATATCTCTTTGAGGAGATTGACTTTGAGAAGTGTAGACAATATATTAAACACGCTCATCGAATTTCAACGGAGATAGGGGAAGAGATTCCCTGGGAATACGAATACTGGAAGGATATGCTGGGCGATATGTCGGAGGTAAAAGATATAGTCGGTTCTCTTTATAAATGTGCTAAATGTTGGGCAGATTTGCCAGAAAGAACTGTAGCATTGATGAAACAGCATGCGAAATCGGTGGATATTCAATTTTATATTTTATGTAGAAAATGCGGCGGGCAAGCGGAATTCAAAGCAGGAGTAGAATTTGATAAGGAAGGAGTTAAAAGCGTGCCTGAATAGATGAAAAGTGATGAGTGATAAGTGATAAATATAAAATCACTCATTACTCATCACGTTTTGATAAAGCGAGGTGATAAGAAATGCTTAGAAAAACTGCAAACTTTTTAGTAAAAAAGTTTAATCAAAAAAAGACTATACTTCTGACTTTATTGGTAACGTTTATCTTTCAGATAATCTCTCTCTTCGTGGCTTCTTCTGCAGAAGCCGCTGAAGATCTTGCGACGTGGATAAATGAGTATAAGTTTTGGATTGGCGTAATTTTTCTCTTTGTTACGGCTGCCATTGCCCAAATTCTCGATTTTTTGCTGAAAGACCGATTGGTGAAGCCGTTTATTGGTAAATATGTCAATGTAAAATTGAAGGATGGGCGTGCTTACCGAGGCATTCTACGCATACAGATGAAAGGCATTGAAATCATTTCTGAGAAAGCGCGATTGGAGGGCAAGGGCGGCAGTTATTATCTGGAAGGTGTCAACGCCAATACCGATGTTGCAGCGTATATACGCTATATTGATGAAATGACAGAGCGCGAGATAGAAGAACGCGAAAAAGAGAAAGATAAGGCATATCATCCAGGACCTCTTGCTATGCTGTATAGAAAACTGAGAAACGCTTATGGTTTCACCAAAAACGCTTTCGACACCGTATTTAAACAAGTATATAGCAGGTACGTACAAAGCAGGGTTTACAAACAACAGTTCACCAGAGAAGTAGAAAGGATTCAACAAACAACTGAACAAGAGCTTGAAACTAAGGCTCAGGGTCTCAAAGATGTGGAACAAAGATTAAAATCAGCTTACCTTGGGGATTTTGATTATGACCCAATACTCGAGCGCATGGTCGGAACCAAAGTCCAACTTGATAAAAAAGTCATTGAGGTTGCTGACCCAAAGCAGGTGATATTCGTTGACTATACCAAAAATTTTTGCTATTTCATGGATGTAATGTACAAAGATTCGTTTTCCGCGACGATAGAGAATGAAGATGATAGTCAACCTGCGGTAGATAGGGAATTACGAATGACCAGACAAGGCGATGGGCTTTCCATAGAAAGCAATCTTTCTTACCCGGTGCAATTAACGAAGATTGAATTTAAAGACAAGGATAATAAAGTTCAACAAGAGATGAAAGAACTGGAAAAGCGTTTCCCGCTTTTGGAAAGATATGGTCAGATGTATGTACCCTTCGACCAGTTCAGCAAACCGGCTGGTCTCGGACCATTTGGTGGAGTTACGGTTGCCAAACACAAAACTTTAAGCTGGAAGAGCTATAAAAAACAAACTATATATTTTACTGAAGAACGAGTGGCAGATGTCGTTTTTCATAGAACTGTCGCGACACCAACGAGCCGGGTTGAAAAATATGAGCCATTGCGCCTGAAACTGAGCACGATGACCGAAAAGTTTCTCGAAAGTGAAGAAAAACCAGAGGAGATTCTCATTGTTGATGAAAACAATGACCCAATTCCAGGCATCCATCTCTATCACGGCTACATCACAAATGTCGACCAGGATAGAATCGACCCAAGAGAAGTTGATATGCATTATAGCCGAAGATGGGAAATTGAACATGACTTTGTTACGTTTGAGAAAAAATTGCGTTTTATCAGAACACCTCATCTAATTTCACCCCAGGTTAAGAAAAAACGAATGTTAAGTCAGACGGTTTTGCTGGAAAAACTAAAGAAGGATAAATTTGCCAAGGCTAGTATTTCTCAAGTTTTGTTTTATCCCGTTATGGGAGATGGACGCCTTCTTACGAAACCTAAAATAAACCTGTCCATTAAAGTGCTGGCGCTTATGGGAAATATGACTAAGGTAGAATTTCCAGTTTTACGCAAGTTTAACCATATCCACGGCCACAAAATCCTTTATGAACAGACGAAAGATATTACTCTACCACATATAGAACGAGCTCACATCCTTTGGCTTGGCCAGGGTGAAATCTTCAGAGACGGTTACCAACTTAGATTGGAAAGCGACGCCAAAATTAAGGATTTTGTATCTAAAGGTGGTATTGTTATTACCTCCGGTCAGTATTTGACTATTACTCCGAGAAGAGCAGGATGGATTCCAGAACAACTTGTCGGAGTAGATAGACCGGAGACGAAAGAATTTGATCCAACTATATATTCTGGAGATTTATTCAAATCACCACATCATATTGAATCCGGCAATGTTGTCATCTCGGATAGTTGGTCAGAATGGACGAATAATTTCACTGTTCTTGCCACCGCCAATGGCGGCAAGGAGGCAGCAGCATTGCTGTATAGGTATGGCAAAGGCATCTACCTTGTGACGGCATTCCGCAATGAATCTGAAGCAGATGTACAGATGAATGCCAAAGTGATGGAAAATTTGCTTCACTATTCTATCAAATGGTTAAATGAACAAAAGATACCCCAATTATCCGTCGCATCATTTTATGATTTTGGGCAAAAAGGCAGAGGAAATCGGAAGTCGGAAGTCGGAAGTCGGAAGTAAAAGATTTAATCCTTCAGCCCCCCTTTTGTCGCCCCTGTGGGGGATGCTTCCTTCTGCTTTTCGCCTTCTACCTTTCATTTTGCCCTCTTGTCTTTTTACCCTTTCAGAAACTTCCTCTTGATAACTAACAAGGTTTAAATTAGGAGAAAAAATGAAACGTATTATCACTGACCCGCTTTTAGATGAAGCGGAAAATATTGATAAAGCTATCGCCCGGATGCGAGAATTAGGAGTTCTCACAGGTCCGGGCGAATGTAATCACACCTCATTTGAAGCTCTCCGTTCTGCGGTGAGGAAACACTTCGAGGTTCCCTGGACAAGCATTACGCCATCAATGGAGCGGATGTTGTATTCTATTTCAGCGGTCAACCAGCCCTGTAATATCGTCGCCATTGGCATTTTCTGCGGCAATACTCTCATTTGGAATATCGGCGCCGCCTGCGGTCCCGGGCGTTGTTATGCAGCAGAACGCCTGGTCGAAGTAGAGATAGAAAGCAAAAGTGCTGCGCTTGCTCGCGCTAATCTGGAAAAAATCGGAGTGTTGGATTCAGTCGAACTGTTAGACGAAGATGGTCATGAAACGCTCAAAAGGGCTGACCATCCCATAGATTTGCTGTATCTTGATGCTAACGGGGCTTTGCCAGGTACGACCGGCCCAAGTACCAAAAAGATTTATTTGACATTACTGCAGCGCGCTTACGACAAGATGCCTCCAGGCTCGCTGGTTGTGGCTCACGATACAGTGCCAGAATGGTTTGTTCGCAGCGCCAGTGAATATCTTGATTTCGTGCGTGACCCTGCGCATTTCCAAGAAAGCGTTTCTGTTGAACCAGATAAAGTGGGAATTGAAGTTAGTGTCAAGTGAAAAGAAACCGAGTTTTTCTCAAAACTCGGTTTCTGATTTTTTAGTATTAAGGAGGAGATAATATGGTTTCCAAGCTAAAAAGAGGAGCAAAATTCTCTGTTGTTTGGCTGTTTATTGCTGTTGTCTGCATTTTTGGTGGCCAGGCAAAAGCAGGACAGATTAAGTTTGATTTTGAGGATGCAAAACAGCTTAAGGAGTGGGAGGTAATATCCGGTGATTGGAAAATCAAAGGTGGCATTATTACCGGTGAATTTGCTAAACCTGCCCCCGGTTCGGATAACGGTGTCGGCATTGTTTACGGCGATGAAAATTGGACAGATTACACCCTTGAACTTAAAATCCGCTCCGATGCTGGTGGAACTAACGCGCCCGGACCGATTGCACGGTTCACAGACATCAGCAATTATTACTTTTTTGAATGTTATAACAACAGCATGATATTCCGTCCCCACACGGGCGGAACCGACCGAGTGTGGGTGGAACAAGCCGCCGTTGCTGGATTTCCAGGCTTAGGAAAGTGGCATGATGTGAAAATTGAACTTAACGGCGAGCGTGTAAAAATATGGGTGAATGACACGGAAGTTTTGGATTTCGATTCCAAGTTTCCAGTTGACAAGGGCAAAATTGGCTTGACCACATGGGGTTTAGCGGGTGAAATCACCTCATACGATGATGTAGTAATCACAGGTGACAAAATCAAAGGTCGCCCTGTAAATCCGAAAGGTAAGCTGACTTCTGTTTGGGGAAAGATTAAGAATTGACTGATGTACGATAATGAAAGCACATAGAAACCGAGTTTTTCCGAAAAGCTCGGTTTCCGCTGCGCAGGGATATTGGATTATTGCCTTAAAGCTACAATCAACTCAGCCATAGTAATCAAATCCAGGGCATTGTGTTGAAAAATCTCCTTCAATAGCAAAGTATCACCTGTTCTGACAAATTCATGATAGGCATCGGGAATTAAATCACCAGGAATGTCGCCTATTCTGCGGCGATTACAGATGCGAGTTTCCAGAGTTTGAAGTTTGCAATTCGGCACTTGTCCGCGCCATTTGCGTCGAGAATGATGGAGAAGATCGAAATGAAAATGGTTAATTTGCGGATGGAGGCGGTGGTAAATCATCCTATTGTGGATGAAAGGAAGATCAAACGACAGCCCGTTAAAAGTGGCAAAAACCGTAAAATTAGCAAATATTTTATTGAGATAATGCAGTAAACTAACTTCTTCAGAATAATCTCTGGCGAATAGTTGGTCAATTTTAAATGTTGACTCGTCTTTATCCGAATTTGTAAAATGCATAACGCCGACGAGAAACAACGGACAATTGCCCAGACCTGTCGTCTCAATGTCCAGAAAGAGGATTTGCGAGGGCGCATAGGATAGTAAAGTGTGAAAATCTCTATGAACATCTGGTGGAGGCGTGCTTTCAAAAAAAGCAACATACTGTTGTGTGATTTTTTCAGCATGAGAATGAAACTCCGAAAGCCATTTTTCACAGAGATAAAAATCGCCATGCTCAGTTGTAATTACCCGCCCTGGAAAATCCTCCTCAAAGTTCCCATGCTGCTTGGTTATGACCTTCGGCGGCGCAGGTTTTCGCACTGTCCCGCTTGTTACAACTTCATATAATTTCTTTTTCAAATCAGGTGACAACATATCCTTCCTTTCCCTCCATTGCCTTCGCCATAAACCCGTGTTCTCGGAGAAAACGAGTTTATTCGTATTCAATGAATTCCCTTTTTCTAAGGCATGAAAGATCAAGTTCGCCTGTCCGGGGGTCTAATACTTGATATACCACTCCTCCATCGTTAGGGCTCCTATTATGGCGTCTAATGGGCCATGCTCAGTCTCACCAAGCTCTTTGACGATATAAGCAGTCATATCGAACTCCAGGCCAAGTGCTTTTAAATTTCTTCCATCTACTTCGATGTCCTTAACAATTCTGCTCATCAATGAATTCCTCCCAAATTATTTTGACTGTAGCCGAATTCGAGTAGTTTACGAAGTAAACTACTGAGCGAAGCGAACAGAAGTCGGGGTGCCCGAAGTCTTGGCGACTTCGGCTACAACCTTTTCCGCCGCGTTCTCCAGGCCATCCACAGAAATAATATTCAATCCTGATTCCGTCAGCAATTTCTTGCCAATATCAACGTTAGTGCCTTCCAATCTGACGACCAACGGCACGGCGATTCCAGCCTCTTTGACGGCTGCGATGATACCTTCCGCGATAACATCACATCTCATGATGCCACCCAATATATTTACCAAAATCGCTTTTACCTTCTCATCGGCGAGAATAATTTTGAAGGCTTGCGTCACCTGTTCAGCAGATGCTCCGCCGCCGACATCGAGGAAATTGGCTGGTTCGCCGCCGTGCAATTTGATTAAATCCATAGTGGCCATAGCCAATCCGGCACCGTTCACCAAGCAGCCGATGTTTCCATTAAGGCTGACATAACTCAATCCATGCTTCGACGCTTCCAACTCCCTTGGGTTTTCTTCGTCTTCATCTAACAACGCTGAAATTTCCTGATGTCTGAACAGAGCATTATCGTCGAAGCTTAGTTTCGCATCGAGAGCAATAATTTTATCATCCGCTGTTATCGCCAACGGATTGATTTCAGCAAGAGAACAATCGCAATTCACGAATGTGTTGTACAATCTCAGCATCAACAGAGATGCCTGGTTGACTAACGAATTGGGAATTTTTAGTCCATAAGCTAATCTTCGCGCCTGAAACGGCATAAGCCCAACATCGATGTCGATTGTCTCTTTTAATATTTTTTCCGGATGCAACGCCGCAACTTCTTCGATGTCTATTCCACCCTCTTCACTGCCCATTATGACGGGTCGAGAACTGCGTCTATCAACAACTATGCCGAGATATAGTTCTTTTTTTATGTCAGCGGCTTCTTCGATGAGAATTTTTTTGACCAATTTGCCTTCTGGACCTGTTTGATGTGTGACCAGTCGCATTCCAATCATTTGTTCTGCGTCCCGCCTGACTTCTTCTAGACTGTTGGCTAATCGAATCCCACCGCCTTTGCCGCGCCCGCCGGCGTGAATCTGCGCTTTTACGACGAACCTTGCGCATCCCAGTTCTTTAGCGATTTGCTCTGCTTTCTCAGGTGTATCTGCCATTGTGCCAGCAGGCACATTAACGCCGTGCGCATGTAAAATTTCTTTTGCCTGGTATTCGTGTATATTCATGTCTAATTTAGTCCCCCCACGTGTCATTCAGGTAGTTTACGAAGTAACAACCCCCCTACCCCCCTTTGATAAGGGGGATTAAGGGGGACTACTGAGCGAAGCGAACACGTTTCATGTTTTACGTTTCACCCCCAAAAAATCCCTAATGTCCCTTGACAACTGATTTAATTTCTGCTATCGTTTTCTCCTGACCATTCGCAGAATGAAAGGAGAAAAACGATGGCTCGCCCTAAAGCAATT
>Ga0194125_10000431_pt1 | contig 69994 bp, 55 predicted proteins | sample TA2KigC250mmetaG_FD_148626 | JGI IMG/M metagenome (GOLD analysis project Ga0194125, IMG submission 148626) | Freshwater microbial communities from Lake Tanganyika, Tanzania - TA2015034 Kigoma Deep Cast 250m | ecosystem: Environmental > Aquatic > Freshwater > Lake | place: Tanzania: Lake...
AAAAAATAGATTTGAGTCTGAAAGGCATAGTATGAAGGATTCTGATAGAATTTATCAAGAAAAGGATTATCATCAAAGTTTTCCAAAATCAGTTTAGCGTTTAATCTCTCGGCAATTTTTTTGGCGAGAGACGTCTTACCGGCACCTATTACTCCTTCAATAGCTATATATTTTGTTTTATTTTCCAATAAGAAAAATCAATTATATAATCTTACAAAACATTTATCTTTTGTTGTTTTTAATAAATCGCAGATAGTTTGTCCCGAAACGGGATGGATAAATGATTCTGAGATGTCACAGAACGGAACAAGTACAAACTTTCTGTTTTGAATTTCCGGGTGAGGAATCGTAAGTTCGTTTTTCTTTATTATACGGTTTTCAAAAAAGAGAATATCTATATCTATTGTTCTTGATAGCAACTTTTCGGTTTTCACCCGTCCAAGTTTTTTTTCCACGGATTTCAAAAAAACCAGGAGAGCCTCAGGTGATAATTCGGTTTTTATATGCAATACCATATTTAAAAAAAAACCGCCTGATTGTGTTTTAGTAATATCCCCCCATGGTTCCGTTTCGTAAATTTTAGAACGATTTATAATTTTATTATTCAGCGAAATTTCATCGATTGCTTTTTCAAGATTTTTCATTCTGTCTCCTATGTTGGAGCCGAGCGACAGATATACTTCATTCTGCATTTCGTTCAAATTCATTAATCACTTCCACGGAATCTATAATACCGAGCGGTGCATTAGGCTTTCTGACACTCACTTTCACTTTTTTAACCTGAGAATAATTTTCCATTATAGATTCGCAGATTTTCAAGTTCATAGATTCCAAAAGATTAAATTTCTGATTATGGAAAATATCGAATAATAAGTTATATACAGAAAGATAATCTATTGTTTTACTCAGTCTGTCTGAGTGATTCAATTCTTTCAGATCACAGTGCATTTCAACATCAACTTCAAACTGATTACCGAATTTTTTTTCATATTCATGGTTTCCATGGTAGCCGTAAAATTTTGCGTTATTAATTTTTATAATGGTCAGTTCCAATTTTTAAAAATTGTTATATTTGTTTCGATTTCAAGTTTAAAGCGATTTTCTGTATAGATCTTTTTAATTTTTTATTTTCCTTTCTTCTAATTTTCTTTCCGGATTGAAATTTCTCTTTTTTGCTACTTTTTTGTGATTTTTTGCTTTTAGATTTATCTTTTTTAAGGTTTTTTAAAACCATTTGGACCGTAATACCGATATCAGCCGGAGAATCAACTGTAATAATTCCGCATTCTTTCAAGACTTTGAGTTTCTCCGCCGCTGTTCCTTTTCCGCCTGAAATTATTGCACCTGCATGTCCCATTCTTCTGCCCGGAGGTGCAGTTTTTCCGGCAATAAAAGCAACTACTGGTTTTTTAACATTTTCTTTAATATAGTAAGCTGCCTCTTCTTCTGCATTTCCTCCTATTTCACCTATCATCAGTATTGCTTTTGTTTCCTTATCTTTATTAAAAAGTTTCACGGCATCGATAAACTTTGTACCGATTATAGGGTCTCCTCCTATACCAATACATGTTGTCTGTCCTATTCCGAGTTTTGTTAACTGGTCTACTGCCTCATAAGTTAATGTTCCACTTCTTGATATTACCCCGACATTTCCCTTCATATGTATAAATCCCGGCATAATTCCAATTTTACATTCTTCCGGAGATATAATTCCCGGACAGTTCGGTCCGATTAATCTTACTTTATCGCCTTTTTTATTTTTTGTTTTCAACAAATTATATACTTTCAACATTGCATTAACAGGTATTCCTTCCGTTATACATACTATTAATTTTATCCCTGCTTCCGCTGACTCCATGATTGCATCAGCAGCGAAAGCAGAAGGCACAAATATCACAGAGGAATTAGCCTTTGTTTTTTCAACGGCTTCCTTTACTGTATTGAATATCGGGACTTTATCCTGAAAAAAAGTCCCGCCCTTTCCGGGCGTTACACCTGCAACAACATTAGTACCATACTCTATCATTTGTCCTGTATGAAACGTTCCTTCGGATCCTGTAATTCCCTGAACGACAAGTTTTGTTTTTTTATTTGCTAATATACTCATATTTAATAGTTAGAAATTTAGTTATCTGCAAAAAAATTCTTAATTTACTCCTTATTTTTTTTGAACAACATTATTTTTAATTTTCCATTTACCGTTTTTATCCGCTACAAGGTTGTACGTAACTGTCATTTCAGTATCCTGTTCAATATTTTTACCGTCAGTGCTAATCAAATCGGTCTTTTTTATTTTGACCTTGACACTTGCGGTTTCACCTTTCTGAGAAACTATTTCAGGTTCGCTTAACACGGTAAACTTTTTAGTGTTTTTATAATTTTTTTTGAAATTATCAATCGAGTTAGAAACCCATACTTCGTTAGCTTTTTTCATATTTTCATCAAACTTTGGAGCATCACTTACTCCCCTTTTAATGTACTCAAGATAATCCATGATTGCAGATTTGGGATTATCCAGTCTTTTATTCAGTTCTTTTTCTTTTTCTTTCAGCTTTTCTTTTTTATCTTTAACTTTTGTTGTATCTTTCACTTTTACAGAATCATGCACCGGAGACTCAATTGTACTGGTATCGGAAATCCCGCTTTTTTGTTCACATTCTCTTAATTTTTGTTCAAGGAACTCAATTCTTGTCATGAGTTCTTTTTCTTTATCGGGTGACATTTCCTTCTGCTGTTCGGGTATAACAGTTTGTTCATCCTCTTTTTTGCAGGATGAAAAAACCAATAACCACATTACAGATGAAAATAATATTGTTATTATTAATAATTTATTTTTCATTTTAGATATTATTTATAAATACAAAATATATTTTTTGTTTAACATATTCAATTTAATCATTTTGACTGTTTCTAAAAGAAACGACGAATTCTTTTAAGAATCGTCACAGCAAATATCATGCAGACCATATTAACACCTTCTTAACTCTTTAAATATTATGTTTATTAATTTCGATAAATTTTCTCCGGTAATTGACGATATCATAACCTTGTTTTTCTTTGTTCTAAGTCTTTTAATATTCAACCTTGTTTCTTCAGATATCGCATCAATCTTTGTAAAACATAAAATCTGCGGTTTAGACAGTAGCATTCTATTATATTTCTTTAACTCATTTTCCAATATATAATAATCTTCGAGTAAACTATCGGAATTCGATAATTTCGTTGAATCTACTAGAAAAACAAGAATTTTTGTCCTTTCAATATGCCGTAAAAATTGAATTCCCAGTCCTTTTCCCTTTGATGCACCTTCAATCAGACCGGGAATATCCGCAACAACAAAAGAACTGAAATCTCTTCTCTGTTTGTTTCGTACAATTCCCAGGTTCGGAGTAAGAGTAGTAAACGGATAGTCGGCAATTTTGGGTTTTGCAGAAGATATAACAGAAATTAAAGTAGATTTCCCGGCATTGGGCAACCCTACAAGCCCTACATCAGCAATTAATTTTAACTCAACGATAATTTCTTTTTCAATGCCAGGTTTTCCTTTTTCAGCATATCTCGGGGCTTGATTTACAGCCGATTTAAAATGCGTGTTACCTCTCCCGCCTTTTCCTCCTTTTAATATTATTTCTTTCTGGCCATCATACACGAGTTCTGCAAGAATATCATTTGTAAATAAATCTTTTATCACGGTTCCGCAAGGTACTGTTACGACCTTATCTTTACCGTTTTTACCCTTTTTATCTCCTCCCTGCCCATGCATACCTCTTTGAGCGTTATAAAACTTTTTATATTTTAAATCCAGGAGTGTCGATAAATGAGAAGATGCCTGAAAGACTATGTTTCCGCCGTCACCGCCGTCACCGCCGTTAGGACCTCCGCGAGGTACAAATTTTTCCCTGCGAAAACTCACACATCCGTTTCCTCCTGCACCCGATTTTATTTTTATTACAGCAAAATCTACAAATTTCATATTCTTCGAGTTTATATTTATTCAGATTTCTTCAACAAGTTATATTTTTCAGACAATCAACAAACCGAGCCGGAAATTTTTTCTACCCCCAATGCACTAAAGTCAATAATTTTCCGCTCTTTCTTTACTTAAAAAATAGTCGTTAAGTTTATCTACAAATTTAATTATTTTTTTCCTGTTTATGTTTATATTATTTTCAATAAAATATTTTTTCAGAAAATCCATTGCATCATCCCAGCGATTCATAGCAGAAAGTTTTCGGAAGGTCTCATTAAATAAAGTTTTATCCGCTCTGAATAATTTTTTTATAATAAAATCAAGTTCTTCTTTGGAGAATAATTCCACCAGCCCGTTTTTGATTCCCATATCATGTTCTTCAATATCGGTTTTCGGAACGGTAACTTCGAAAATATTTTTAGTTTCTTCAGTTCTGTCATTTTTTTTTCCCTGCATATTCAGTACATAAAGACTGTCGGCAGAATATGTGTCAAATTCTTCCGTTCTGGGTTTTGTACCTGCCAGGGATTCATATTTTCCAAGAAGAATTTTTATTACAGTTTTAAAATCTAATTCATCTGAATCTTTATAATCATCCGCATTTTTAAATTTTTCTATCAAATCCTGAAAGTATGGTTTTTTATCTTCAAGAAAAAGACGGATAAAAAAGTATGGAATAACAGACTCAAGTGTAATTTCAAAAGAATCTTCAGACTTAACAGAATACACATAAAGAAAGAAGTTTTTTATTTTGACACTTGTAAGGTCTGTTACGAATTTTGTATACAGCAATTGATTAGTTTCGAGAAGAATTTCTTCCGTGCGTTTACGGGTAAGTACCACCAAGCCAACATCATTAATATAATTAAGAATATTATCCAGATAATATTTATAATAATCAAAAATTTTGAGTTTTGATACTACATCCTCTGCGGGCTTGGAATCATAACCTCCGAATAAAAAATTCAATAAAGTCCAGTTTGGACGAAGTGTGTAATTAATTTTCAATATTATTGATTTTTCAATCAGAGAAAATAATTTCTCCTTGGTTCTAATATCAGGAGATTCTGTTTGTATAAACCTTTTAATATACGGTGAAAGAGAAGACAATTTCACGGTATTATAATCGAATTTCTCAAAAGAGCTTATTTTTTGCAGTTCGTTACTGTACTTTTTTTAATTAAATCATCCAAACATCTTTAAAAATTAAAAATTATATATATACGCACCTAATTCTTTTTCCGACTGAAGGAGTAAATTCGTAAATATAAAAATATTTATTACCGCAAAAAAATTTACGACTATTTATAATTACGCTGTAAAAAATATTCTAAAGCTCTGACTTTAGCAAGGTGAGTAATTTGACATTATGAAACAATTATTTAAAACGCATAAGTTCTAAATAATATAAATGCAAAACTAAAGTCGTGCAGTTTTTATTTTACCAGATTGAATTTTTCGCCGAATTGTCCAATTAACGGAAGAGGTTGTACTTTTCCACCAAACGCATTAATAATTCCCATTATCCAAAACACGATACCGGGGATATACAGAATAAAACCTATACCGCAGGTTATAGCACCAATTATAGAGGCAACTATAAAAGAGATAAAGTTAAAAATAGCAAGTACAATTGCTTGTTCTGTGTGAAACATCACATATCTGTTTTTTTTGGCATCTTCAACAAGCAGGGGTATGAAGAATATTAAATATGCCACAAATGCCATAGTTTTCCCGGACTCAATCTCCTGGGGAGTAATATTAATGTTTCTTGTGCTTTCTGCCATAATTCGCCCTTCTTTAATTTTTAAAAAACTTATTAAAATTAACGATATATCATAAATAATTCAATTATGAAATTAATTAATAAGGAGAAATATTTTTTGCAAAATCATAAGGTAAATTTCTTAATATTCCGAATAATAACATAATGAACAAAAAGACAATAGTAATTATCAGCGGTGATTTCGGAACCGGCAATCTTTTATCAAACAACAAAAAAATTTCATATATAATCCAGTACAGAATAAATGGTGTCAATAAAATAATGAGAAAATTATACCTGAAAGCTTCCAAAAAATTTCCATGAAGAAGCAAATGCAAACTTCTCATTCCTCCGCAGCCCGGACAATTATATCCGGTCAATTCCTTAAAAACACAGGGTGGATAATAATAATACTCCGAAGGATCCAATAAAAAAAAAACAAATAAAATTAACAAACCGCCAAGAATAAAAATTAAAGACATAATTTTTCTGTTTTTTGTGATTTTTTTGTTTTTTTCCGTTCTCCCGTAGTACAGAAAATTTTTTAAACGAAAATCTTTGTTATCGGGATCACTTATTATTTTATTGTTCTTTTGAATATCCAATTGATAATTTTTCGGTAAAGTTTCAAATATAAAAAAAGAAGATATTAATGATAAGTTAAATTCCTTTATAAAATTCTTTAATCAGGTTAAATATATTATAGTTTGATATTGCCGATGGATTTATCATTCCATTTTTAATTTTATTATTTATATTTCCAATGATTTGCAGAGCCAATGAATCTTTTTTTGTGTTTGTATAAATTGATAGAAGATTTATCTGAGGTTCAATAAAATAAGGAAATTTCCCCATAATAAAATTATATTTTTCAACAGCCTTTGAAGTGTTTCCTGTTTTATATAAAGCTGCTGCCTCATTGTTTAATATGGAAGGATTATACGGAGCAATTTTCAAAGCGTTCTGATAATTCAGCAATGCAGTATCATAATTTCCTTTTACATAATAACCTGTACCGTTATAATATGACAACGGTGTTTTATTTGGATCTACAGGATAAATCAGATTATTAATATTTTCAAGACGACTAATCATTGAAGAATAATCCGATGAAAACTTAAATTTCATCGCTTCAGTATAGATTTTTTCATAACGATATCTTGTGAAATTAAAAAATAAAACTGCCGTCACAAGAAGTAAAAGAACGGACAATGTAACCTTAAAATTAAATTTTACATTATACGAAAGTATTTTCCTGAAAATACTGCTTATTTTTTTCTTACTTAAAACATGAACGGGAAAGCCGGCAAACGAAAATCCCACCGCAGTAAAAAACAATATTAACACAGAAATGTTATCAAGAGGAAAGGAAAAGAAAAATAATATTAAAATATTTATCAACACCAATAAGAAAGGAAGATAATTTACTTGTTTAAAGCTTTTTTTAATGAGCAGCATAACGGATATAACCGATATTGAGAAAAAAGCCGTAAATCCAAAGATTCCGTTTTCATTCAAAATCTGCAGATACTCATTATGCGGATTTAATCCGGGTACATACTTAATGTTCTCATCCGTAAACATATTTCCGTTGTAGAACGGAAAGTAACTGAACCAATTATCTGTTCCCACCCCAAAAAAAGGATAACCTTTAAATATTTCGAGGGATGTATTCCAGAATAAAAGTCTCGCCTGATTAGGAGAATACGCATCGTTAAAAATACTTTTTACTACAAATATCAGATTGTTTCTTTCGGGGTCAGACGAAAGTGAAAAGTAATTAACAAAAAAAAACGAAATTAAAAGGAAAAACAACAACAGAAAAAGTTTTATAAAAATAGTTGTTTTAAGAGGAAGAACAAAGTGACTAAAAGATTTCTTTCTGTAAAAAGTAATCATAAGGATTAAAAAAATCATCATTGTAACGACGAATGAAACGAATGATGCTCTTGTTCTAAGAATTAGTAAATAAGTATAGGATATTAACAGTGAAATCAGGCATAAAATAACTGTTTTTTTGTGTTTTGAGAAGAAATAATAAAAAATGCTAAAAATTACAGCAGTGCTGATATACTCTGCTGCAAAATTTCGTATTCCTAAAGTTGAACCCGGACGATTTCTGCTTATATATAAAAATTCAATTCCCAATAATTGAATAAAACCTAAAGCAGAAATAATTACCGAAGCAACTATAATTGTAAAAGATATGTATTTTAAAAAATCGTTTAATTCCATTATATTTGAAACAATGACAAGAAAGTAAGAAAACATGAAAAAACACAAGAATCGAACTGTTTTATTCAATGAAACAATAAAACTATCATTTATAATAGATGATAAAAATATAAAAACAAAAAACAAAAGAGAAAGCAGAAGAAGTACATTATTAAGTTGAGCCTTGCCTGATTTCAATGATACTGTAAAAACCGAGATTACTGAAAGAAGAAAGAACAGAGAAAAAATAAAGTTATGAAAGATATTGACATCGATAAGATTATTGTCAAAAAAAACAGGTACTAAAAATACAAGACAGAATAACAAAGGCAGTTTTTTCATGTTGTTTGATAGATGTTTAAATATAGTATAAAAAAAAACGAATTTTAATGCATTAGCAGATTAACATTCATACTCAATAATTTAAAATGGCAATAAAATTAAAAACAACAAAGCCGACAAAAAGAGACAGTGTTTTTCTGCTATACTTAAACATTTTCGAAAGACTGTTTTTCTTTTTTATTTTTCTTCTAATCGCAAGAAATTTTCCCGCAGATATATACGGAAACCTTATAACGTTACTGACAGCCGCGTCTATAATTGCATACGTTCTTGATATGGGTTTACCTGTATTTTTCCAAAGAGAAATAGCTTCTGGTATCAAGGACCCAAATAAACTATTCAGCAATATAATACTTATCGTTTTTGTAAAATTTTTCGTTTATTCCACAATATTCTTTTTTATTTATATCATTTTCTTTAAAAGCATAAACAGCGGATTATTTTCGGTCATACTGGTTATGGTTTACTTAAATTCACTTGCCGGATTACTGAATTCCGCATTGTCGGGTATAAATCATTATAAGAGCCAGTTTATTTCTTCTTTCATTCCGCGTTTATTAATATTAATGATTTTCATAATTTCTATATATGTATTTCACTCAAATTTGTTCTGGCTTTTCACAATATTATTAGCCGGAACTTTTTTACAAAATGTTTTACTTTTTTACAATACCGTTACTTCAGGTTTATCTTTTTCCTTCAAAGAACTGGACTTTAAATTGACGACCGGAATTTTAAAAACATCAATCCCTCTGGCACTTGCTGTTATTTTCAACTTTCTTTATGATAAAATTGATGTTCTTATTATCGCATCTTTAAAAAATTATACCGAAGTCGGTTATTATAATGTCGGATACGGAATTTACAAAGCTTCCAATATTACATTCACATTTTTATTAACTGCAGGATTAACAAGGGTATCTTACTTAAGCAAGCGTCCGGCGGCTGTAAAATTATTTTTCTGGAAATACTTAAAAATTCTGTTCTGGATATCTCTAATTATAAATATACTATTATTAACCGGAGCAGAACCAATTATAGAACTACTTTACACTTCAAAATTTCAAGCTTCAATCCCTGTTTTACAAATATTATCGTTTTCAGTGTTTGCACTTGCGGCAAACAATCTGACCGGAACAATACTTAACGGGACAAAGAATTACCGGGCAAATATGTATATTACCCTGAGCGGTTTAATCATAAACATAATAATGAATTTGTTTTTAATACCGGCTTACGGAATAATCGGAGCAGTATTCGCAACCTTGATTACAGAATATTTCATCTTTTTTGGAGATACGGTCTTTATTATTAAATTCTGCAGAAAAAATATTCCGTACGTTAAATAATTTTTATATGTGTACTTCTAACTGGCAGAATATTTCATATAACATAGATTTAATCAGAAAAATTAATCCGAAAAGTATTCTTGACTTAGGAGTCGGATTCGGAAGATGGGGAATATTATCAAGAGAATTTCTTGAGATATGGGACAATGAAAAATATCCGACAAGATGGGAGGGAGTGATAGACGGAGTTGAAATTTTTTCCGATTACATTAAGCCTTATCATTATTTGTTTTATAACGAGATACATTTTACTGATGCTCTATTCTTTATGCGGGAAAACAAAAAAAAATACGATTTAATTATATGCGGGGATATAATAGAACACATGGAAAAAGAAGATGGTCTTGAACTTGTTTCTCTTTGCCTAAAAAATGCGAAGTATTTATTAATCAATATACCTTTGGGTAAAAACTGGGTACAAACAAAAAAATACGACAATATATATGAAGAGCATAAAAGCGTATGGGAAAAGAAAGACTTCAAAAAATACAAACACAAAAAAATAAAGATCTTCGATGATATCTGGCTTAGAAAATTTGCCGTGGTTTTACTTTCTGAAAACATTTTAACCTACAGAAAAGATTTTAAAACGAAATACGGAAAATATTTCCGCATAAAAAATATTCTGAATAACAAATTACATCTTAAAATTATTACGAGATATATTGAAAAAATCAAAAAATAAAATAAGAGTAGTTTACGTCGGTTCATTTGAAAAGGAGGAAATTCTTTCCGGTCCTGAGAAAGTAGCAAAGAGAATATTTACGGAATTCTCCGGAGAAGAAAAATCTTTATTTATAACATATTTTCAGGAGGGGAAAAAATTCGGTTACCTCAAAAAATTATTCGGAAATGAAACAATCTGTAAAATAAATAAAAGTGAAGTAATAATGTGCGGATTATTTCCTTTTTTGATTAAGATTATTTCGGTTAATCCTCAAATAATACATTTAATAACATTTAGCAGATTTGCTGTTATAGTTCTCGTTTTGAAATATTTTATGGTTTTTAAGCTGTTCTTTAATTTACACGGAATAGTTACTCACGAAAACAGATACTTCAGGAAAGAATCAAAATTTACGGAATTGAAAAATAAAATTATTGAAGAACTAATAATAAAATTCTGCGATTTTATTTTCTGTTTATCAGAAGACAATAAAAAATTACTGCATCAATATTATAATATCAACGATAAAAAAATGTTTCTAATAAACAATGGTGTCGATGAAGTGTTTTTTAACGTAAATAAAAGAATTCACTTTTCAGCATCAACCGTACTAAAAATTGTATTTATATCTGACATAACCAGAGCAGAAAAAGGGTTTGTTTTTTTAAGAGATAGTTTAAACGAAGTAAATTTTGACTGTGAATTACATATTATAAGCGAAAATAAAAAGTTGTTAATAATAAATAAACATTTCAAAATATTTTATTACAACTTTATGAATCCATCTGAACTGGCAGAGTTTTTCGCAGATAAAGATATTATTATATCAGCAAGTTTTTATGAACCTTTTGGAATTTCAATTGCAGAAGCCGTAGTATCAGGACTGTTGCCTGTAGTGACTGAAGAAACAGGTTTTTCAAGATTTATAACAAATAAGGTTAACGGTTATGTTTATAAATACGGAAACAAAAACGAACTTGCAACAATTTTAAACATTTTAAATTTGAACAGAGGCGAATTATTCAAAGCTAATGAAAATTCAATTAATAAATATAATGAATTAAAATGGAGTAATATTCTAAGTTTATATAAGAAATATTATTTTAGCAACCGATAAAAAAATTTTCGAGAAATGAACAATACTCTTGTCTCAATATTAATGCCTGTAAAAGATTCAGAAAAGTATATAAGCCTGGCAATTCGGAGCATAATAAATCAGACATACAGAAATTTAGAGCTAATCATAATTGATGCCTCAAGAGACAATACAGAAAAAAAAATAAAAGAATTTAACGACAACCGTATAAAGCATATAAAAGACATACACGGAAATCTTTCAACCGCCTTAAACAAAGCCATAACTTTATCCAGTGGTGAATATATAGCAAGGATGGACGGTGACGATATTTCAGACTCAACAAGGATTGAACAACAATATAATTATATAAATAAATATCCGGAAACAGATGTTGTTGGAACGAATTATACTGTTATAGATAGAACCGGGAAAAAAATATTCATCAAGAAAATGCCGGAATTAAATGATGACATCGAATATATGATGCCTATAATAACATCTGTTCTTCATCCGACTATATTTACGAGGAAAAAAGTTTTAATCGAAGCAGGTCTTTACAGGGAAGATATAGTTTATGCAGAAGACACAGAACTCTTTATCAGATTAATAAGGAAGGGATACAGATTTTACAACATACAAAAACCATTATATTTTTACAGAATCAGCAATAAAGACAAAACCATATATCATAAAGCCGACGAAGTTTCTTATAACTTAGGATTTGAATATCTCAAACAATATTACAACAAAATAAAAGACAGAAGATCCGAGTATGATAAAAATTACAGATTCGGTCTACTTGAGTATTACAAAGGCAGCATTAAAAAATCAAAGTGTTACTTCTTAAAATGCCTGATAATTAATCCACTAAAGCTTCACAAAATTTTCAGGTATTTGATTTTATCAATATCAGGAAAAGCAATACTTGGAACCCTGAGAAAGACAAAAACAACACAGAGAATAAATTTCACAATTAACCGCATACTTAAATTGGACACCAACAAAATAAAGAGAATATACAAATAATGGTTTTCTTTAAAAATCTAATTGGTTTTTTTATATTTAACTTTTTAAAATTACTTATAAAGGACAAAAAAGAAGTTACAAAGAATAACTTACTTTTTGTGAATACAGAACAAATAGGCGATTTGGTAGTATCTTCATTAATATTAGAAAATGAAAATTTATTCTCAATAAATTCTAAAATATATTTTTTAATAAAAGACATTTATAAAAATATATTCAGCGCATACAACGGCAGCATCATACTCGTTTTTTACAACCACAAAAAGTACAAAAACAATCTCTTTTACCGATTTAAAACTTTAAAAAAGTTACAAAACCTGAATCTGGCAGAATCATACAATGTTTCTCCGGCAAGGGGTACAATAAATGATGAAATTACACTTATATCCGGGACCACAAAAAAATTCACAACCTGTTCAGATTTAAAATATCTAGGAAAATATTTCGGTAAATATTATAATAAAAAATACACAGAATTACTTTTTCAAAACGAAACAAACGAATACAAAAAAATCATAAATTTAATAGAAAGATTAACAAATAATCCTGAAAACAAAATAGTAATATTCAACGAAAAAACATTCAATATAAATATTAATATAAGAGATAAAATACCATTCCAAGAAGATTACATTGTAATTTCACCATTAACAACAAATCCAATTAAGAATTGGGGTACTGATAATTACAGGCAATTATGCAAGTCTCTTTCAAAAGATTACAATATGTTAATTATAGGGTTGGAGAAAGATATTAATATACTTAAAAATATCTCATCGGGTAATACAAGAATATGGACGGGAAGTTTTGAATACATACCATCCATATTAAGCAAATCAAAATTATTTATCGGCAATGATTCAGGTCTTACACATCTTGCTTACAGGCTGGACATTCCGATGATTGCAATTATCGGCGGCGGAAGTTACGGAAAATTTTTTCCGTTCGAATCTAAATCAAGAAAAAACAAAGCAATTTATTTATTTCATTATTTAGATTGTTTCGGATGCAGATGGGAGTGCAAAATGAAAGATACATACTGCTTAAGCAAGATCACAGTTCATGATGTTTTAAAAACGATACAAAAAATAACGGAATAATTTAAAAGGCATTCGAGTTATCGTAAACAACCGTTATTTTTTCAGAGGGTCGTCATGATACAGAAATGTAGCAAAATGTCCGGCAGAATATTCCAAATTATAACCAGCCACTCTAATTACGAATTCATAAAGTCCACTTTCTTCCGGATATATAGTAATCTCAGGATTTTTTCCCGATTCTTCTCCTACAGTTTCCCATTTGTTTCCTCTTTTATGATATATAACTACTTCTAATTCTGATATACGGCGGTCTCCTACAGCATGAAATTTATAAACCCAGGATTTATCAAGATTTCTGAAAATTGATTTTGTGTTTGTAGTTCCCACAAGAAGATCTGCTGTAATATTAACAATTTCCATATCCAGAACATCCTCAAGATAGTAAACCTTACTTTTAATTGAGTCAACGATATCTTTCATTGTCGTTTCTGACTGACAGAAAGATACCAAGGGTAATAATGAGAAGAAAACAATAAAAAGTACAAATGTAAATTTTTTCATATTATTATCTTTATGTTTTATATAATGTAAAAAAGTTTTTTAAAATAAAAAAGTGTGTTTTTTATATATTTAAGGAAAAAACACAATTTGACGTAAGTTAAAACAGATAAATACGGTCAAAAAAAATGTGGTTTTTTTTGATATTGGAATTACTAATTTTTTGTAATCTAAAAAATTCAATTAATTGCCTAATCAAAAGATACACGAAAGAGTTCATAAAAAAACCGGGATAACAGGAAAAAAATTTATTTTCTTATTAATAATATGCTTAATTTTTTTGATTGTTCAGTTTTTACCTTTTAATTTTATTATAAATTTTTCACACGATGACGCTTTCTTCTATATTAAAACCTCTTATAATTTTTCCGGAGGTATGGGTTCAACTTTTGACTGCATAAACCCGACAAACGGATATCATCCTTTATATTTTCTGTGTTTGTCTGTTATTTTGTTTCCGTTAAACTTTTTAAAGAATACTACACCTGAGTTGGTTTACAGAATTGTATTTTTTTTTCACGTCTTGCTTATATTTATTATATCACATTATCTGAATAAATGTTATAAGTTATTATTACAAAAAAATACTTCCGGTTGTTTTCCCAATAAAAATCAAAAGGAAAATATTAAAACAGCAGAACAAACAATAAACACAGAACAAAACTATAAATACAAAAAAACAGTTGTATTTTCTTTTATTCTGATATTTTGTTTTGTTTTTTCAAGAGATATCGGATTGGAATCACATATTTCTATTCTTTTAATATCGGTACTTATTTATTTAACATTAAGTGAAAAAGTAAACGGAAAAATCATAATTGTTAAATCTCTATTTTTATCTCTTTTATACCTCAGCAGAACCGATTACTTATATAATATAATACCGCTATATATAATTGGTGATATATTGTTCTTACATAATAAAACAACTATAAATACAAACTCCGATTCTATAAAAAAGGTATTATACAAAATTTTTATTTATATGGCGGCAATACTCATAACTGCTACAATATATTCGGGAATAAATTATTTTTATTTCGGACATACATATACAATATCTACCCTGATTTTGAATACTTTTCCAAAAGTGGTTATTGAAAACAATATATCATCGCTGCTATCCGGTAACGAAAAAATATTCAATCAGTTCACAAGATTAGTAATTTTATTATCGGTAAATATAATTCTTTTCTATGTTGTTATCAAAAAAAGATATTCAGTAAATACAGACAAAAGAATCTGTCTTTTTATGTTTTTATTATGCGTCGGATGCACATTGTTCGCGGTAACACATCTGTTTTTCAATTCGCTGGGAATCCGTGAATGGTATATGACTTTGCCAATATTTTTGTCAATTTTTTTTACAATTTATTTATTTAAAAATACGATAGAGAAAAGCAGATTAATTTTTACTGCCGTTATATTTTTCTGTGTTTTCTATTTGCTTGAAACAAGAATATTAAACTATAAATTTAACAACGTAATAGAATACTCTAAAAAAGTTAAATCCGTTACAAATGAAAACGATAATATATATCAAGTCGATTTTTCGGGTATAACAGGTTTTTTTTCGGAAAGAAAAATAATCAACGGCGACGGATTAATAAACAGTTTTGAATATACAAGTTATATAGTAACAGGTAGACTGAAAAACTATTTTGAGGAAAAACAAATAAATTATTATTCTACATATTTATCCGGTGAAAATAATAACAAAAATCAAAATTTCAGAGAGATAAAAAATATATATAAAAATAGATATAAATTTGAGATTACAAAAACAAGCAGAAACAATAATGATAACAACATTGTTATAATTATGCCGTTTGATTATACACATGCTGTTATAAATCCAAAGGGTGTATGGCTATTGTTAAAAACAGAAGATATGGAAATCAGTGAAACAGATTAAGCTGAAAGTCAAAAAAGTATAAATGGATAAAAAAAAATTAAATATACTGTACATTTCACCTAATTTTTATTACACTTGCGGAAGGTCGTATTACTTTAATTTACTGTTAAAATACTTCAGGAGATTTGGACATAATGTTGTGTTCATAACAAACGGAGGAGATTCCCTGGAGCGATTGAAAGAGAACAATATAAAGTATTACATTTTACCTGATCTAGACAAAAAGAAACCGTCAATATATTTAAAAAACATAAAAAAAATAAGCAACATAATTGTAGACAACGGAATCCAAATAGTGCATAGCAACCACAGATATACCGAGAAAATAGCTCTTTCTGCAATCAAAAGAACAAAAAAAAAGAATGTTCTAAGCGTAATAACAGTTTTAAGTATTTTAAAACGCAGATATTATATTGAATATAAATCCGATATATTGGTTGCTGTAAGCAACGCTGTAAAAGATAATCTTGAAAAAATCTTTAAAGTACAAGATAGTAAAATAAAAGTCATACCTAACTTCGCAGAGACAGAAGAATTAGACAATAGTCTGGATTTATCGATGTATAAATATATGAATGTATGGCAAGATAGCACCACAAAGCAACTTAAAATTCTGTCTGCCGGCAGGTTTCATGAAGAAAAAAATTTTGAAACTATATTGAAAGCGTTAAAAATTATTAAAACAACAAATGAAAATTCTCAAATTCAAAATATAAACCTGCTTCTAATTGGAGAAGGACCAGAACAAAAAAAATACGAAAAATTAATTGATGAATTAAATATAAATGTAAAAATACTTTCACCGCAAAAATCTTTAGGAGGATTTATTAGAAACTCGGATGTTTGTATATTACCTTCCATTATTGAACCTTTTCCAAATTTTATGCTTCAATGCGGATTATTTAAGAAACCATTTATCGGATCAAACGTTGACGGTATAAAAGAACTAATAATAAATGAAAAAAACGGACTTCTTTTCGAAGCAGGTAATGAATCTGAGCTTGCTGAAAAAATAATTTTATTTACAAAAAACATTAAACTAAGAGAAAAATGCGGAGAAAATCTACATAAAGAAATCATAAACAAATACACAGAAAAAACGGTAATTCCTAAAATTGAGAAACTCTATTACGAATATCTGAAATAATTTTAATAAATTTTGAACAAAGAAAACAGAGTAAATATATTAGGGATTGAGATTCAAGACAAAGATTACAGTGAAATAACGGATACAATAATCAAGTCAGTAAATGAAAAGTCTGCAATTTCCATCACGTATATCAACACATACAATTCCCAATATTATTTAAGGCATACAGACGAAAGGAAATACCTATCGAAGATCACGGGAATATATCCCGACGGTGCAGGAATTTTTCTTGCTTCAAAATTTTTATACGGGAAAAATGGATTAAAAAAAAGAATCACAGGAACAGATTTATATTTTCATATTTTCAAGATAGCAAATGAGAGGCGGTGGAGGGTATATTTACTTGGCGGAGGCGAAAAAACCAAAATACTGATAAAAAAGAATTTTAAAAACACATATCCAAATATTATACTAACAGGACTTACATCAAGAAAGGAATATCTTGAAAACAAGAATAAAGAAATGACAAAAATACCGGATTCGGACATAATAATGATTTCATTAGGAACACCATATCAGGAAAAGTGGATTTATGAAAACTTTGAAAGAATCAAAATACCCGTTCAGATTGCTGCAGGCAGCGGGCTTGAATTTATTTCCGGAGCAAAAAAAAGAGCTCCAGTTTTTATGCAAAAAATAGGTTTTGAATGGCTTTACAGATTTTTCTTAGAACCTAAACGATTGTTTTACAGATATTTTATAGGTAATCCGGTTTTTATACTAAAAATTATTCTCCAAAAATTTAGTTTATTGAAACTTAAATGAAAAAGAAATATCTTTGTTCAATTAAATATCCCCGGTTCGGGAACAGCTGACAGCACATAGAGGCAGGAGATTCTGAAAACTAAAGCCCTAAAGTCAGCCAGGCAAGTTCAGAATAACAAATAACGGAAAATATGGCTGATAGCTGAAAGTCAAGACTGAAGTTATGAAGAAAATTATAGTTTTATTAATATTATTCGTCATTACAAAAATAGGTTTATCACAAAATTTCAACTGGATAATTCCAAACCAGCTTTATTTAAAAATGTATGTTGTAGAGGATGGTATATACAGAATCAACAAGACAGATTTTTTAAATTCCGGAATAAATCCAAATGTGATTGATCCGAGAACGGTAAAGGTAATGTACAAGGGGGTACAGGTACCAATTTATTTCTACGGAGAAGAAGATGGAATATTTAATGATTCAGATTATTTTGATTTTTACGGACAGAGAAATTATGGAGGTATTACAAATACATATTACGAATCAAGCGGTGTTTTAAAAGTCGGATATGTAACGGATGAATACTTTAATTTATATTCAGACACAAATGTCTATTGGGTAAACTGGGGAGGGACTTATGGTTTGAGGTACTCAAACTATACAAATCAATCTTCGATAGATTATCCATATGATTTTAAATTCAATAAACTACATTTTGAAGTGGATTCTATTTACAGTTTAGGAGAAACCACAAATCCAAATACCGATTTCAGATATTTCAACACAGAAAAAGTACTTGGGGAAGGGTGGTACTGGAAAGAACTCACAAAAGACAGTATAATAAATCAAAGTTTTTATGCTCCAAACCTATACACTTCTCCTACTCTTTGCTCTTTAAAAATATTTGCTTATCCAAATTCAGCTTCATCTTCAATATTTAACGAACATCGTTTAATAATTGCAATCAATTCAACGATTATAGATACTCTGTTTTCAGACGGTTATAAAAGATTCGATACAACAATTATATTTCAGAACACTATTCTATCAGGAGCATCACTCAATCAAATATCGTTCAGATATACAAATCCGGACGGCTACAAGGGTTATATTTACTTTGACTGTTTTACGTTAACTTATCCGGAAAAATTCATTTTTACAAATAATTTAATAAGTTACAAATCAATTCCACAGGACACATCCGCAAATATATTTAAAGTTAAAGGGTACAATACAAATCAACAAGTCAATATCTACGATATCAGAAACAATTTAAGGATAACGGGTTTTACGTCATCATCCGACACTTTGAGATTTACCGGAAAGGGAAACGGAATTTATGAAATAGCAAATGACTATATTTCAAGGAAACCTTTCAGAATAAAGCAAAAACAGGTACCTGACTTATTATCAACCGGCAACGGAACGGATTATTTAATAGTCTATAATAAAATATTTGAAACTCAAGCTGAACAACTTTCAAGTTACAGGTCGTCACACAATTCATTCAGGTCATACAAAGCAGAGATAGAAGATATTTACGATATTTTCAATTACGGAATAGAAAATCCCATAGCCGTCAGATATTTCGTAAAATATGTATATGACAACTGGCAGTTTCCTAAGGTGCGATTTTTAACATTATTCGGAAGAGGTTCTCTTGATCCCAAAAAAAATCAATCGGGTTCAGTTTATTACAGAAATTTAGTACCTGTATATGGGAATCCGAATTCAGACGGATATTTCGGCAATACAAATCTGGGTTCATACACTTATACGCAAAATATAGCAGTGGGCAGGTTACCCGCTTACACAGTTTCAGAAGCGGATGATATGGTTAATAAAATTATTTCATATGAATCCCAGCAGTTACAAAAATGGATAAAGCAGGGAATTTTCATAACCGGCGGAATGAACCGAGTTGAACAAATTTTATTTGCTGCTCAATCAGATCAGTTTATAAATACATATATAACACCTCCTTCCGTTTCGGGTTTTCCGATAAAGATTTACAGAAATGATTCCACGGGTGGTGTAACATTTAATTACAGAGATTCGATAAAAAATGCAATAAATGCAGGCGGATTACTTGTAAACTACATCGGACATGCAAGTTTTCAATACTGGGACAATGGTATGGAAGATCCGAGTGTTTTAAACAACGGAAATTTACTACCACTTATTTTCAGTATGACCTGTTTTACGGGTAAGAATGCCGATCCGTCTCAAAGAATCTTTGGTGAGAAATTCATTTATCTCAGTAACAAAGGGGCTATTGGTTTCATTGGGACAACGGGCTGGAGTTTTACAGGTACAGGGAACACTTTAAACGGTTATATGTTACAGGCATTAGCACAGGACACAGTAAGGTATTTAGGTGAAATACTGAAATATGCAGGAAATATAATGACGCCCGATTCAATAAGTTTTGTGACCAAACATGTAATAAACTGTTATTGTTTATCGGGGGATCCTGCTTCTCGGCTGTTACTTCCCGATATCCCGGAGTTTGATATACAGCTGAACGATTACACTCTGCTCAATCCTTTTCCTTCGCTATATGAAAACATCGGTTTAGTAATCAACCCCAAAAATTTAGGTACACATGCAGATTCCTGTAAAATCAGATACAAACTATTACTGGATAATCATACATATTCTGTTAAAGACACAGTAATTTACAATTTTGGTTTTATTGATACTCTTCTTTATAATTTCAGACTTGACACAGCGGGAAACTATGTAATGAATATAATATTAGATCCGGATAACTGGTATCCGGAAGAAGACTCAACAAATAACAAAATTTCATTCCCAATATTCTTAAAAAATATCTCGTTTATTCCTCTTAAACCCATAGATAATTCAGTTGTAAAAAAAGACACAATTGAAATTACGGGATTAAATCCAAGCATTGCCGATATAAACAAATTAAATCTTAATTATAAGCAATTTAAATTTTCCTCAATAAGGTTGCTGTTACAGCTTGACACTTCGATAAAATATAATTCTCCGTTGTTACAAACTTTCTTTACGGATGGTTTTACAGGGGTAACGACAAAATTTAAGTATAAAATTCCCATTCTTGATACAAATACTCTATATTATTGGAGAATGAATTCTATAATAAACGGAGATTCAACGGGATGGTCGGATTCCAAAAGGTTTTTATATAATAATTACGGACTGGTACAAGATACACGATATAAAAATATAAAACACAATGCAGAACAGGTAACCATTAACAAAAGGTTTCCGGGACAATACTCACTTTCAGACTTTCATCAGACAGAAATTCATTCTGACAGCATTAAACTTTCAGATTTCACAGGTTCGTTGACAGCAAGTTCATTTATGGATTTTAACTCATATTTTATATCCAATAACATACAATATAATTTATCCGGACCCGAGCATTACGGACTTACAGTTGCCAAAATCAGGAAAGTCGACGGTTTGTTTTTACAGGTAAAAAATTTCAGATTTTCTTCAATAACAACTTCCGATTCACTGATAAATTTTCTCAATACTTTCGACACGACAGATATTGCAATGTTTTGCAAGGGATATCCTTTATTTGCTGCAACAAATATGTCAACGGCTGCAAAAAATAAAATAAAAGAGTTTGGAAGCAGCTATATTGATTCCGTTATTATTCTTTCTTGGACTCACTGGAGTTTTATCAGTTATAAAAAAGAACCGGGAGCTGTTGTTTCGGAAGCATATTCTTCAGAATTTAATTTAGGGGCAACAAGTCAGATGTCACCCTTATTTATGAATAATAACGGATATGTTAATAGTGTATTAGGACCTGCTGAAAGCTGGAAATATTTTTCCTGGGAACAATATTTATATCCGTTGTCGTTTATAAAAATTGATGTTTACGGCATAAGCAAAGAAGGTAACACAGTTCTACTTTACTCAGATTTAACAAACAATAACTTAATAAACATAGATACGGTAAACTCTCATAATTTTCCATATTTAAAACTAAACACAAAGCTTACAATCGACACTGTAACAGGATACTTCTCACCTGTGTTTAAGTCCTTAAAATTTAATTATTATCCACCACCTGAGGTCTTACCAGATATAGGCTCCGTAATATTAAGCGATAGTGTGGTTCAGGAGGGTGACACTGTTAGAATTCAAATAAGATATTACAATGTCGGATACTCGGATGCGACAGGAATAGTTAATAAGTGGTATGTAAGAGATACAATTAACACAATAAAAACTGAGAACATCAGTAACACTTTAATGATAGACAGCTCTTTTATCTCCGAGGTTAATGTAAACACATCGGGTTTAAGGACACCCGGGGTTTTAAAAGATACAATAAACATATATTTTCAACAAAAGTTAACTAACAACAACGAATTATTTGAATATAACAATATTGCACTTGTACAAATAATAGTAACGGGGGATACATTAAAACCAAATTTAGAGATAACTTATGACGGTATAAGACCTGTTACCGGTGATTTAATACAATCAAATCCTGATATCACCGTAAAATATATAGATGAAGGTAAAATGGTAATAAGAGATACTATCAGACTCTTTATAGACGGAATTCAAATTCCTCCTGTAAATGTAATATTTAATACAGAAGGAAAAGACATTAAATCAGAAGAGCAAGTACAATTTACCGATTACATACACCAGACAGTGTTTTTCAAGCCCAGTTTAAGTGAAGGCAACCACAGATTTTCTTTTAAATACAAGTATAAACTATATAATAATATTGACTACAAAGAAGATTCCGTAATATATATATTAAACGTAAATCCACAGTTTAGAATCGTTGATATATATAATTACCCCAATCCGATGAAAGACGGAACAACATTTATGTTCAATATATCGGGAGCAAGCAAGCCGTCAAGCGGAAAAATAAAGATTTTCACGGTAGCCGGAAGGGTAATTAAAGAGATCAATTACCCTATGAACATAGGTTTTAATCAGATTTTCTGGGATGGCAGAGACAGTGACGGAGATTATATAGCGAACGGCATCTATTTTTATAAAATAATTGTTGAAGGAGATTCAAAGAAAGAGACAGCCACACAAAAGCTTGTAGTACTGAAATAGTTACTCAAGTGAACAGTAACAATGTTCAAAGAAAAAAAAGTAATTTTTTCTATTAATCGGGCAGAAAAACCACTTAATACAAATTAAAGGCGAAACTATTCTAAAATAAGGAATTTTAATAGTAAAACAAAAATTTAATATAAAAAAATAGAATTAACAATAGGTATGAGTAAATTTTATTTACAAATTTTAATAATATTCACCTTTTTTACAGGTACAATCAGATTAAGTGCACAAAACTATAATTGGATAACCCCAAATCAGACTTATTTAAAGATGTATTTATTTAACGACGGAATTTACAGAATTAATAAAATAGATTTTATAAATGCGGGAATTAATCCATCAATTATTAATCCGCAAACAGTAAAAGTATTTTATAAGGGGAACCAGATTCCAATATATTTTTACGGAGAGCAGGATGGAGTATTCAATGATTCTGATTATTTTGATTTTTTGGGACAGAGGAATTACGGAGGATTAACAAACTCATACAATCAGAATAATCAGGTAGTTTATACTAAAGATGAATACTATGACTTATATTCAGACACGAGTGTTTACTGGATCGGTTGGGGAGGTTCTGCCGGATTAAGATATCAGATATACACAAATTCAACCACTTTTCAATATCCCTATGATTATTATTACAAGAGAACGCATTTCGAAAATAATCTTGTTTACACACTCGGAGAAACAAATAATTCACAATCCGACTTTAGGTATTTTAACACAGAAATCTGTCAGGGGGAAGGCTGGTACTGGCAATATATGGCTTTTAACAACACAAATACGTCTACATTTCCTGTAATGCAGCTTCCATCATCTTCTATCGAATGCAGATTAAAGATTTTTGCATATCCCGGAAACAGAAACACCTCGATATTTAATGAGCACAGATTAATTATCAGAATCAACTCTAACCTTGTAGATACAATTGAAGCCGACGACTTCAACCGTATAGATACAACACTGACTTTCCCGAGTTCCTATTTTACATATGGTTCGGGAAACAACGTATCGGTAAGATATTTCCCTTCAACGAATTTCACATCAGGGCGGATGTATTATGATTTCGTAGAGGTAGAATATCCTTATAAATTTACTTTCGACAGTAATAAAATCAATTTCACATCTGAACTAACAGATAGTTCAGCAATAACTTTCAAAATTTCATCTTATAACAACATAAAACAAGTAAATATCTATGACGTTGTAAACAACACCAGAATAAACAATTTCTCTTCTAGTTCCGATACATTAATATACACAGGCAAAGGAAACGGTAAATTTTTCATTATAAATGACAGCATAACTCAAAAGCCTTTTCGAATCAAGCAAAAACAGGTACCTGATTTAGTTTCCCTTTCAAACGGTGCAGATTATCTTATAATTTATAATAAACTTTTCGCTTCAGAGGCAGAGCAGTTACGATTACACAGGGCAACATTCAATAATTTCAGGAGCGTAAAGGCTGAGATTGAAGATATATATGACATTTTCAATTATGGAATTGAAAATCCGGCGGCAGTAAGAAATTTTACAAAATATGTTTACGACAATTGGCAGTTACCAAAACTGAAATTTATCTTATTATTCGGAAGAGCTTCGCTTGACCCTAAAAAATATTTGACTTCTTCCATATACCATCAAAATTTAGTTCCCACTTACGGAAATCCTCCATCCGACGGATATTTTTCTAATTTCAATATTGGTACTTTTACATATTACAATCAAGTAAACATTGGCAGAATCCCCGTTTACAACAATACAGAGGCACAGGCAGTTGTATCAAAAATTATAGCTTACGATAATCAAACTATAAACCGCTGGTCTAAGCAATTTACTTTTATAGCAGCCGGATATGATAAAAACGAGCAAGCACAATTTAGTGCATTATCAAACGGTCTAATAAACACACAAGTAATTACACCAACGACAGGAGCTTTTGTGAAAAAGATTTACAAAAATGATTCAACGGGTTTTATGACATTTAATTTAAGGGATTCGATAAAAAATGTACTTGATTCCGGTACACAGGTTGTAAATTATATTGGTCACGCAGGAGAAGGATATTGGGATGATTTAGGAGATATGCCCGGAAACCTTAACAATGTTCCGAGGCTACCTTTAATAATAAGTATGACCTGTTTTACAGGAGAAAATTCCAAAGCAGAAAAAAGAGGGTTTGGGGAAAAGTTTATCTACTATGAAGATAAGGGTGCTATCGGGTTTTTAGGTACGACGGGATGGGGATATACTGGTTCGGGTGATATCTTTAATAATCATATTTTTCAAGGGTTGAAAGATGACACTTTAAGATATATTGGAGATATAATAAGCTATGCAAGTTACAACATGGCTCCTGATTCAATTAGTTTTGCTTCACGACATACTGTAAATTGCTATAATCTTTTAGGTGATCCGGCTTCAAAAATATTAATTCCCAAGTATCCGGAATTCGAAATAAATTTATCCGACTATTCTATTTCAACAACCTCACCTCTATTAAAACAATACATTCAATTGAAAGTATTTCCAAAAAACTTAGGTATTACCGCTGATTCCGTAAAGATGAGGTTTATATTGATTAAAGACGGTTCTGATTATAAGATTAAAGATACAGTACTGAAAAATTTCGGTTACTGCGATACAATAATATATAATTTTAGATTAGATACATTGGGAATTTTTTTGGTAAATATTAAAATAGATGCAGATAATCGTTTCACACTGGAAAATGAAAATAATAACGAGATTACTGTTCCGGTTATCTTAAAGAATATTTCTTTTTATCCTTTAAAACCTGTGGATAACATAATTATTTCCGGAGACTCAGTTGAATTTACAGGGATAAATCCATTCGTGAAACTAAGTGAAAACAGCGTGAAGTTGTTCCTGCAGGTTGACACAAATATAAATTTTAATTCCCCTGTTTTACAAACATTTTTTAATGAAAATCCACAAGGACCTGTTACAAAGTTTAAGATTGGACTCCCAGTGCTTACAAATAATAAATTGTACTACTGGAGGACGAGAACAATAATAAACAGTGATACGCTTAATTGGCACGATACAAGGAGATTTGTTCTGCAAACATCACTACAAAACATCATATGTGATTCCGATATAAACGAAGAAAAAAAGTTATCAAATAATGAATACTCAAGGCAACAAACAGGTTTAATAATTTTTAAAAAATTTGCAGGGCAATATGAATCTTTTGAATTATTTAATTCTATATGTAAATTTGATACAATTATTTTAAGTAAATTTCAAGGAAGTCTGAAAGCGATATGTTATGCGGGTGACCCCTGGAATGCATCTTTTTTTGAGGTAAACAATTACTGGTTTCCCCTTGTTAATTCCAATAATGGAGGAACCCAATTTTACGGATTAAATATCGGAAAAGTCGATAAAAACAAAGGAACCATTCTGGATGTAAGAAATTATAAGAATCCGGATTCGCTATTACCTTTCTTAAACACTTTCGATACAACTCATATTTTAATGCTTGTTAAAAATGCTCCTCTTGGTGTAACCAGAACATTAAATGCAACGGAGAAAACAAAGTTAAGAGAATTCGGCAGTATTCTTGTTGATTCCGTAGAAATTACCAGCTGGACTCAATGGGCTTTCATAAGCTACAAAAAGACACCCAATCCAATTGTTTCTGAGGTTCGTTCTTACGGCTGGTACCCTGTAACAGCATCATTAAACCCTGAATTTCAGAATATTTACGGAACAGTTACGCATAACCTCGGACCAGCACATACATGGTCATATTTCAACTGGGATCAACTATTATATCCAAAAACAAGCATAAAGACAGATGTATACGGTGTTGATAAATATGAACAGGAATATCTTTTATATTCAGATTTAACAGATAATACTTTCGTAAATCTTGATACACTGAATGCTTATACGTACCCATATTTAAAAATTATCAACAAATTACAGGTAGATACGGTGAGTTTAACACAGTCTGATATAATTGCTTACGGGGGTATCCCTTCACCTCTGTTCAAATCCTTTACATTAAACTATCAGGCACCTTCAGAAATTGCAATAGATTATAACAGTATTGCCAAATCTGATTCGTTGATAAATGAAGGTGACAGTTTAAAAGTTATATTCAATTTTTATAATGTCGGTTTCAGGGACGTTCAGCAGGGAGTAATAGTAAATTATTATTTGATGAACGACAATTTTTCCAATAAAGTATCACTCAGAACCGACACTATGTACGGAACATTAAAGATTGACAGTATGTGGAGTGCTAGGGCAAAAGTTAAAATGACATCATTCGGGATACCAACAAGACAAAGAACTCTTAACCTCGCTTTTGAAGTTATACCGCTCGGAACTCAGAATGATTATTATTCATTCAACAATACAGGTTATGTATATGTTACTTTAAGAAATACTCCTAATATACACAAGGTGGATTTCTTTGCAGACGGTGTTAAATTAACAGGAGGAGAATATGTAAGAATCAATCCGGACATGGTGATTAAAATAGGTAATATTCTCTCATCTCTGCAAAATAGTTTAATTAATTCAGAACATCTGAGAACAGATAATTCTCTCCAAAGAAAAGAAAATCAATCGGGATATGTGATTGACACTTCCCTGGTAAGGATATTTTTAAACAACAACAATTTCTCTGTACTAAATCCAAACATACAAGCAAACAATATCAGGTCCGACAATAATTTGAGAGAAAAAATCACACCTAATTCTTTCTCAGTTGACGGAGAAGATATAGTAATAAATTTCAGCCCGATTTTAAAGGAAGGTGAAAATACATTCAAGTTAGTTCTGAAAGATTTAAGCGGAAATTATGACAGTGTTAAATATACAGTTTATGTTTCAAACGAACTTATGGTTCAGGACTTATACAACTATCCCAATCCGATGAAGAATGAAACATATTTCATATTCAGTCTTGCAGGTCTGAACAGGCCTACAAGCTGTAAAATTAAGATTTTTACAGTATCGGGAAGGGTTGCAAAAATTATAGATGCACCGATTAACATCGGTTATAACCAGATATTCTGGGATGGTAGAGATAACGATGGTGATTACATGGCAAACGGAATTTATTTTTACAAAATAATAATAGAGGGAGATTTACAAAAAGAAACAGCCATACAAAAACTTGTTATACTTAAATAAATATTTCAACATATGCCTGATAATATAATTTACCTGAAAGATAAAAAGATGATTGCCGAAAACACGATGGCAATTTTATTCGACAGAAGCGACATTCATTATGATTATGAACCCGGTTTATATGCTGAGTTAACCTTATTGGAACCTGTTTACCACGATGAACTTGGCAACTCCAGATTTTTTTCCATTGCGAACTCCCCTGCAAAAAAAGAAGATTTACTTTTTGCCACAAGACTGGTAGAATCCGCATTCAATAAAAATCTAAAAGAATTACCAATCGGGACAAGTGCTACTATAGGTCCGCCTATGGGAAACACTCCGCTTCATAAGGATATTACAAAGCCCGGTGTTTTTCTAATTGGCGGTATAGGAATCACCCCGGTGCGATGCATTGTCGAATATGTGACGGAAGAAAAGCTTCCTTACAAATTATTTTTATTTTATTCAAGCAGAAACTCAGGATTGATGGCTTTTTTTGATGATTTTAAAAACTGGGCGGAAATAAATGATAACTTCACATTTATTCCCACTATAGATGATACAAATGAAAAAGACTGGAAATATGAATATGGTTATATTAATGAAGAGATGATCAGCCGGCATATAAAAGACTATCAACAACCGATTTTTTACATTGTCGGACCGCCTGATATGGTCGACTCCATGGAAAAAATTTTAACCGACAAAAATGTATCGAGCGAAAATATACGACTTGAGAGATTTGGATAAATAAACGGTTTGTATTATTCTCGCACCAGTACTTTTTTCAGAAATTTCGCGGTATAGCTTACATCAAAATACTTTTTTACAACATCTTCAGGAGTTCCTTCAGCAATTATTTTTCCTCCTTTATCCCCTCCTTCAGGTCCTAAATCTATTATCCAGTCTGCACATTTAATAACGTCCAAATTGTGCTCAATAACGATAACGGTATTAGATCTGTCCACGAGTTTATTCAGAACATCAAGAAGCATTTTAATATCTTCAAAATGCAGTCCTGTAGTGGGTTCATCAAGTATGTAAATCGTTTTTCCAGTTTGAACTTTGGAAAGTTCCGTAGCAAGTTTCACCCTTTGAGCTTCTCCACCTGAAAGTGTAGTTGCCTGCTGTCCAAGCTTTATATAACCCAGACCGACATCATAAAGTGTCTGCAATTTTCTTCTCAGCGGAGGAAACGCTGAGAAAAACTCCAGCGATTCTTTCACTGTCATTTCAAGAACATCGGAAATTGATTTCCCTTTATATAGAATCTGCAGAGTTTCGTTATTATATCTTTTTCCATAACATACATCACAAGTCACATAAACATCAGGCAGAAAATTCATTTCAATTCTTTTCAGTCCACCTCCCTCACAAGCTTCACATCTTCCGCTTTTTACGTTAAACGAAAATCTACCGACTTTATATCCCCTGATTTTTGATTCTGACAGAGATGCATATATATCTCTAATATAAGTAAAAAGCCCGGTATAAGTTGCAGGATTACTTCGCGGAGTTCTTCCTATCGGCGACTGGTCTATCTCTATTATCTTATCAACAATTTTTTCGGTTTTATTTTTCATTTTTACTGTCAACCCCTCTATTTCAACATATGGAAGAGGTGACTCATTCGAATTATAAAATTTGTTTGATAATATTCTATAAAACGTTTCATTAATCAGAGAGGATTTACCCGAACCGCTGACTCCGGTTACACAAATAAATTTCCCAAGTGGAATTTTCAGTGAAATGTTTTTGAGGTTGTTGCCCCTGGCTCCTTTCAAGACAATCAGTCCACCGTTCCCGTTTCTGCGAGTTTTGTTATATTGTATTTGTTTTATTCCTCTTAAATATTTTGCGGTCAAAGACTGTCCATCTATAGAAGGTAGCGGACCGGCTGCTATTACTTCTCCGCCCTGTTCACCCGCACGCGGTCCCAAATCTACTACAAAATCGGAAGACTCGATTGTTTCCCTGTCATGTTCAACTACTATAACAGAATTACCTATATCTCTAAGATTTTTTAAGGAGTTTATCAGTCTGATATTATCACGCTGATGAAGACCAATTGAGGGTTCATCCAGTATATAAAGAACCCCGGTAAGCTGGGAACCAATTTGTGTAGCAAGTCTGATTCTCTGTGCTTCCCCTCCGGAGAGAGTTTTGGCACTACGGTCAAGTGTTATGTATCCGAGTCCGACATTTATCAAAAAATCGAGCCGTTTCTTGATTTCCTTGAAAATAGGTTCAGCGATTGTCTTTTTTCTGTCTTCAAGTTTTATTTTATCAAAAATTTTCCGACAGTCGGTTATTGACATCGAAGTCAAATCAAAAATATTTTTATCGCCTGTTTTTGTCTTAATTTTTACCCAGAGCGCATCTTCATTCAATCTCGCTCCTTTACATGCATCACATTTCATAACAGCAATAAAACTTTCTGCCCAGCTTTTTTGATTAACAGATGTGGCGCGACTAAAAGTATCCAGTATATAACTTACAAATCCGGAAAATCTGTGATGATAAGTATACGAATTTCCAACGGCATTTTGATAAATATACTTTACCTTTTCTTTGGTTCCTTTCAAAAGTGCCTCAATTAGTTCATCGGGATATTCGCATATTGGAGTATCCCCTGAAACCCCATATTTTTCAATTAAGCCGTAGGTTATAAAAGATATCCAATTCCTTTTTGGAATTCCGATAGGTGCAATTCCGCCTTTATTAAATGTCAAATTTCTGTCGGGAAAGATTTTTTTCACATCAATCTCTTTTCTCTCGCCCAGCCCATAACAATCTTTACACCAGCCATACTGAGAATTAAAAGAAAAACTATTCGGCGAGGGCTCGGAAAAACTTCTGCCTGTTAGCGGGTCAGATAATTTTTCGTTAAACATTATATCTTTCATACCATCATTTACAATCACTACCCCATTACCATATCTTAGTGCAAGTTCAAGAGACTCATAAATTCTGTTTCTTGCTTTTTCATTATCCTCAAATTCAAATGAAATTCTATCAATAACAATTTCTATATTATGTATTCGAAATCTCCCAACTTTCATAGAAGGAATTATGTCTTTAATTTCGCCATCAACTCTTACTTTCGTAAATCCATCATTTAAAATTTCTTCGAATAATTCTTTGTAATGTCCTTTCCTGCCTCTTACTTTAGGCGCAAGAATTGTAATCTTCTTATTTCTAAGTTTCGGTTGTTTACCAACCCTGTGTCCTGAAAAGGAAAAAATACTTTCAACAATCTGATCTATACTTTGTCTTGTAACAGCAAGACCTGTATCAGGAGAGTATTGAATTCCTACCCTTGCAAAAAGTAATCTTAGAAAGTCATAAATTTCAGTTACAGTACCAACTGTAGAACGGGGATTATGAGAAATACTTTTTTGCTCAATAGCAATCACAGGAGAAAGTCCTTCAATTTTATCTACATCAGGTCTTTCTATTCCGCCTATAAACTGCCTTGCGTATGCGGAAAGAGTCTCCATAAATCTCCTCTGCCCTTCTGCATAAATCGTATCAAATGCAAGAGACGATTTCCCTGAACCTGAAAGTCCCGTAAACACTACAAAACTGTCCCTGGGAATTTCCACATCTATGTTTTTAAGGTTATGAACTCTTGCACCCTTAACTATAATTTTATCCAAATGTGATTCTAACAAATTAAAATCGATTAATCTATGAATTTACTTCTATTAATTTGGACATTCAATTCAATAAAACAGGGATAAAGGGGGTTTTTGCTTAAGCAAAACTGACAGTATTTGCAACAATTTATCCAATAAATTTATTGCTAAGGTTATTCTCTAAGAATTTGCTTTCTTAAAGAAAAATGACTTTTTTATAATATTAACTTACTAATATATACTGCTTTATGATGTGTATTATTCAAAAAGAATTAATATTTTTAAGTCAGTTATGTTTACAAATTATAATAAGTGCCTGGAATATTTATTCGGGCTCGAAAGAACCGGAATCAAATATGATTTAAAAAATATTAAGACACTGCTGCAGTATCTTGGAAATCCACATAAGGAATTGAAAGCTATTCATATCGCTGGGACAAACGGCAAGGGAACAGTTGCTTCGATGATTAATTCATTTCTTATAGAAAAAAATTTTAAAACCGGACTTTACATATCCCCGCATATTCTTGATTTCAGAGAACGTATTTTAATTAACGGAAATTTAATTTCCAAAAAATTCATAATAGATTTTACAAATAAAATTTTACCTTTAATCGAAAAAATTTCTCCGAGTTTTTTCGAAGTGACAACGGCAATGGCATTCTATTATTTTAAGAAAAATAATGTGGATTATGCGGTCGTCGAGTGCGGACTCGGCGGAAGATTGGATTCGACTAATGTACTCCGACCGATTTTATCCGTTATAACGGGAATTTCTATTGACCATACAGAATATCTTGGTAACACTATTGAAAAAATTGCTTATGAAAAGGCTGGAATTATAAAAAAAAATATTCCACTTGTTACCGGATTCTTGAATAAAAAATCAGGAAAAATTATCCGCAAAAAATGCAAGGAGAAAAATTGCGAACTTATAAAATCTTCAAGAATATCTTTAAAAAATATTTTCCGGCTTAACGACGGCTTTATTTTTGACATTTGTTACAATAATTGCATTATGAAGAATATAAAGTTTCCAATAATAGGAGACTATCATTTACAAAATATTTCGACCACTGTGGCTTCACTAATAAAAATATCGGAATCGGAAAATTTTCATTTTAATTTCGCTGAATTGAAATCTGCCTTATCAAACTTCCCCGAACGTTCTAAATTTTACGGAAGATTTCAGGTGCTTACAAGAAATTTGACAATTGTAATAGATGTATCACATAATGTTGAAGGACTTTCAAACCTGCAGGACAACCTGAGATACCTGAAATATGAACGACTTGTTATTATCTTCGGCATCATGAAAGACAAAGATATAAAGAGATGCATAAAGGAAATTGAAAAGCTCAATTCATTAGTGATATTGACAACTCCTGCATACAAAAGAGCAATATGTGCAGAAGATATGAAGAAATTTGTAAGAAACAGAAATTCATTTATAATAAAGAATGATATTATATCCGCTTTCAAATATGCATACACAATGACAGATAAGAAGGATTTAATTTTAATTACAGGTTCGTTTTTCTTAGTATCTGAATTTTTAAAATTCTTTTCCGAGTACTATTTAATGAATACAACAGAAATAAAAGATTTATAACTGCTGACAAGTCTGTAAGAGGGGGAAAAATTGTTAAATACTAAAAAATATTTTTACTTTTAAATGCTCGATGACAAATAATAACTGCGAACAGTTCTGGAATCAAGAGTAAAATATGCAGAGAATTTAAAGACAGAAAAAGTTAATTTTGTAATATGATTAAAGCAATAATATTCGACCTTGATAATACTCTTGTGGATTTTATGCTAATGAAAGAGCGTGCTATAGATGCAGCAATATACGCCATGCAAGATGCAGGACTTAACATTTCACGAAAGGAAGCGGAGGAAAGAATTAATAATATTTATGCAAAACAAGGGATTGAATATCAGCAGGTTTTTGACAATTTGCTTAAAGATATTTACGGAAAAGTAGATTACAAAATTATTTCCGCGGGAATCGTCGCATATCGTACGGCAAGGGAGGCAGCATTAAAGCCATATACAAACGTATTCCCTACTCTTATCGAATTAATAAAAATGGGTTTAAAACTTGCTGTTGTATCGGATGCCCCGGCAAAGGAAGCATGGTTGAGGTTATCTTATTTAAACTTTCATCATTTATTCGATGTGGTAATTACATTCGACGACTCGAAGAACCGCAAGCCCTCAGAAATTCCATTCAGAATGGCACTTAAGCAGTTGAATTTACAAGCAGAAGAATGCCTGATGGTTGGCGACTGGGCTGAAAGAGACGTTGTCGGAGCAAAAGCTGTCAGTATGAAAACGGTATTTGCCCGATATGGTGACAGATTTGACACAATTTATCCGGGTTCCGATTACGATATAAACTGCATTTCGGAATTAATAGACATTGTGAAAAAAGAAAATAAAATTTATGGTTAGAGGTACGGGAATAGATATCATAGAAATCAAGAGAATAAAAAAAATTATCGAAAAATACGGCGATAAATTTTTCAACCGTATACTCACTGAAAAAGAAATCGAATACTGTAAATCATTTTCTAAACCCGAACTTCATTTTGCCGGCAGATTTGCCTCGAAAGAAGCATACTCAAAGGCAATAGGAACGGGTATTTCGAAAGATTTCGGCTGGAAAGACATCGAAATACTAAATGATAAAAGAGGCAAACCTTATATTTGCCATACCAAACAAAACGACTTTTCCGGATATAAATTTAACGTAAGCATATCACACACAGAAGAATATGCCTGTGCTGTTGTAGTTTGCGAGGATTAAAAGGAAATCAGTCGTTATATCTTGTAGCACTCAATATACCATCCATTGAGTTTATTTTTTCCAGGATTGTATTTAACTGTTTCAGATTTTCTATGGCAAGAACAAGAGTACCCTCAAACATCGAACCTTTTGTAAAAATATTTGCGCTCCTGATATTGACCTTGTAACTTTTTGAAATTGTTTTAGTAATATCGTTTAATATATCCGGTTTATCCTCCCCGATAATTTTTATACCGCAGGTAAACTCACCCGCACTTGCTTTCCCCCAGTTAATCTGTACAATACGATTCGGGTCTAATAAAAAAAGGTTTACTATATTCTTGCAGTTTTTCCTGTGAATTTTAATACCTTCTGTTTTTGTAATAAACCCAATTACTTCATCGCCCGGAATCGGATTGCAGCATTTTGCATAATCATATTTTATACCTTTTATGTCTTCTTTTTTTTCTTCTGTTACTAATTTAATATCTTCAACGGATGACCTTGCTTCAGAAATAAATTTTTCCTTTTCAAGCTCTTGTTTTCCGAGCGCCTCGTCGTCAATTTCACGCGGCTCCAGATAGGATTTATTTCTATCGACAAGTATCTCGATTATATCTTCCAGTCGCGGTTCACTTTTTCCGATTTCATAATAAAAGGTTTGAAGATCTTTATACTTTAATTTCTGTATAAATCTCAGGAGTGCTTCTTCATTTAAATGAATTTTATGCTTTTTAATTTTTTTCTCAAAATTTTCTTTGCCTAATACCGAGAACTTTCTTTTCTCTGCATTAAAAAATTTTCTTATATCCGCTTTTGCCTTGTGAGTTACAACAAACTTTTCCCAATCTCGTTTCGGAGTTTGGTTCTTGGAGGTTATAATCTCAATCTGGCTTCCGCTTTTCAAAGGTGTATTCAGCGGGACAATTTTGCCGTTTACTTTTGCCCCTATACATTTCATTCCGACTTCAGTATGAATTTCAAAAGCAAAATCAACCGGTGTAGCCCCTGCCGGCAAAATTTTTAATTCACCTTTCGGCGTAAAACAGTAAATTTCGTCCTGATATAAATTCAGTCTGAAACTTTCTATTAACTGTCTGGATGTATAATCATCCTTTCCAACGCTTTCAATAGTTTCGCGTACCCATTTCATCCAGTCTTCAATATGCTTATCGCTGATTTTGATATTTTCCTTATATTTCCAGTGTGCTGCAATTCCTTTTTCCGCAATCTCATGCATTTCTATTGTGCGAATCTGTACCTCAACCATCTTTCCTTCCTTGCTGACTAATGTAGTATGTATTGACTGATATCCGTTTTGCTTAGGAATGGAAATGTAATCTTTGAATCTTTCAGGAACCGGTATATAAATTTCCGAACATATTCCATAGACGGTAAAACAGTCATTCTTACTAGCTTCATTCAATATAATTCTAACAGCATATAAATCATATAGCTCATCAACTGTTTTATTTTGTGCTATTGTTTTTCTATAAATGCTGTAAATATGTTTAGGGCGTGTATATATTTCGAATTTATATCCATTCTGAGTCAATCTCTCCTTTATCGGTTCAATAAATTTTTTCAAGAATCTTTCTCTGTCTTTTCTTTTTTCTTTTAATTTGTTTGCAATATCGTCATATTTTCTTCTGTCAAGAAACTTAAAAGCAAGATCTTCAAAATCTATTTTTATTTTAGACAAACCGAACCTGTGAGCAAAAGGAGCAAAAATCTCAAGTGTTTCCTGTGCCAACCTGATTCTTTTTCCGTCAGGTAAAAATTCCAGTGTTCTCAAATTATGCAGTCTGTCAGCAAATTTGACAATTATTACTCTAATGTCAGATGTCATTGAAAGAAGCATCTTTTTATAAGATTCTATTTGTTTTAATTCATAATTATCAGAAATTCCGTCAATCTGCGATGAACCGTCAACAATATCTGCAATTTCGTTACCAAATTCTGCTTTGAGATCATTTATTGTAAATTTGGTATCTTCCACAACATCATGAAGCAAAGCAGCTGCAATTGTAATATCATCAAGCGGTATTTCTTTAGCTAGAATCATTGCAACTTCGTAAGGGTGGGAAAAATAAGGTTCTCCGGAAGCACGCTTTTCATTTTTGTGAGCTTCCAGAGCAAATCTGAATGCATTAGTAATCAGATTCTCATCAACTTTACTTGTGGAGAGATTTCTCTTGCATACGGCTATTAATTCATCGAGTTTCTTTTTATAATAACTGCTTAACATTACACATTAATTAATCATTATATTGTACCGAATAATCTGTCTCCGGCATCCCCAAGTCCCGGTAAAATATAACCAAAACGGTTTAGTTTTTCATCAACACTGCAAGTATAAATAAATAATTCTTTATTCAGCAGTTTATGAAACTTGTTATCAATTGCCTTTAATCCTTCGGGGGCACATAACAATGAAACTATATAAATATTTTTACAATTTCTCTTCAGAAGTTCTTCGATAGTATAAATTACGCTGCCGCCAGTTGCAATCATCGGGTCAAGAACAAATATTTTCAGATAATTCTGGTTCTTAATCCTGGGAAATTTAAAATAATATCTGACAGGTTGAAGAGTTTTCTCGTTTCTGTAAATTCCTATATGTGATACCATTGCTTTAGGATAAAGCTTTGAAAAACCTTCCATCATACCCAAGCCTGCCCTGAGTATTGGAAGTAATACGACATCGTCCCCGATAATATAACCTCTTGCAATTTTCAGAGGGGTTTTAATTCTTACACTGTTTAAATCAAGTTTGGTATATAATATGCTAGCAAGCACATAAGAAATATTATCTACTGATTGTTTAAAGCAGGAGTAATTTGTATCTTTGTTTCTTAATATAGATAAATAGTGTTCAACAAGAGGATGTGTTATAAGATTTATTTTATACATTGTTATTGCAATAGTTCTATAGTTAGTGTATTATTTTCCTTCTCGCTTAATTCCTGCGATTGTGAGCCGGCAGATAATCTTGTTTTAGCGTCAAGTATTATCAAAGTTTCTTTCCGATTCATCGTTCCTTTAGACAAATTAAATACAATAGTACTGGTTCCCCCTGCTTCGTTAACTTCAATTTTAACTCTTGCTGATTTATCTTTAATCTCTTTTTTAACAAACTCAATAAGAAGTTTACCTTCCAAAGTAACAACCAAATCCCCGTTGATATTTTGTAATTTAAGAATTTTATAACTTATATTATTCTTGACCGGAAAAACTTCATATACGTCATCATACGAACTTTCCCATAAGGAATCCATTTTTACAATATTTTCCGGAAACTTCTGAAATTGCTTTTGCACAGCAGCTTTAATTACCAGCTTGAATTCTTCCTCGGATGGTGCCTCTTTAATAATTTTTTTATCTTCAGGGTTTAAATTGTCAACTCTGTTTTTCAGATTATTATGTATTTTCTCTATAGCATATATATCTTTCACGTCCCCTTTATTCGTTACCCTAACTTTAAAATCCTGACCGACTATTGCATTATACTGGATATAATCAAGCTTTTCATACACAGAGTCCTTTACGTTTGAATTATATGTTTCCGATAGTGTGGTTTCTCCGATGGTTTTTGAAGAAATAATATTTATACTATCAAATTTCATTTTATAATTTATTGTGCCGTCATCTTCTATTTGAAATACATCATGAGTATAATAATAAGTCAGTATGTTTTCCGCTTTTAGATAATTAGGTTTTGCATTAGGACTTTTTTGTTCAATTGACCTTTTTTCTGACATTTTATATCTGAATTGTTGTCCCAAGGCAGGTTTAATTACAAGATCAAGTTGTTTTATTGTATCGACTGAAACTGGTTCTTTTATTTTCAGTGAATCCGTTTCGGATATTTCACTTTCCTTCTTACAAGAAGTAATCAGGACAAAAATTATTAACATTCCTGCAAGAGTAATCGGGATGACTTTTTTTAACATTGGTTGCTCCTGTTTTTATTATCAAGATACTATTTAAAATAGAAATTTTAAATTCTAAAAATACTATATTTTAATCAATAATTATTTATTTTCGGATTTCAATTATTCCTCTTTTTGTTCTTTAAAATTTTAAAATGAATGTGTATTTTGATATTATAAAATGATTCAGGAAAGATTAAATATAATAAAAAGCATACTTTCAGGTTTTCATCCCGAATACACCGATGTAAATGGAACTCCACAAATAATAGCAAATACAAATAATGTTATAGAAATCTGTAAAATTCTTAAGGAAAACGAAGAAACAAGATTTGAAATGCTTATCGATGCTGTTAGTATAGATAATTTCGTTAAAGAGAATCGTTACGAAATTGTATACAATTTGTACTCTATAAAATTCAAATACCGTTTATTCGTAAAAGTCCGGCTTGACTCAAAAGAACCAAAAATGCCGAGTCTTACTGCAGTTTGGGAATCCGCGAACTGGTACGAAAGGGAAGCTTATGATATGATGGGCATTATATTTACCGGACATCCGGATCTAAGAAGAATATATATGCCCGAGGAATTTGAATATTATCCGCTCAGAAAGGATTTTCCACTGATGGGAATTCCCGGTTCTTTACATTTACCAAAAAAATAATAAAACTGATTCGGTTTGCCTCATACTATATACAACGATTTAAAGGATAACAAATCCAATATTAAGCGAACAAAAATTTTAGAAGCTCTTGAATCGCAGGATTTGAGTGTTTCATTTTCGGACGCCCTGGACAATGAAATGGTATTGAATATGGGACCTTCTCATCCCGCAACTCACGGTGTTCTTCGGCTGCTCATCAGCCTCGACGGAGAAACAGTGATGAAGTGTGTTCCGGACCTCGGATACCTTCACAGGGGATATGAAAAACTTGCCGAAAATTGTACTTACTATGAATATATTCCCCATACGGACAGATTAGATTACCTGCAGCCAATTGCTAATAATGTAGCATTCGTTTTAGCTGTAGAAAAACTTTGCAAACTGGATATTCCTGAAAGGGCTAAATACATCAGGGTAATAATAGCTGAATTAGGCAGAATACAGTCCCATCTTATAGCATACGGCTCGATGGTAATGGATACAGGTGCTTTAACTCCGTTTCTATGGGCTTTGAGAGAACGAGAAAAAATAATGGATTTGTATGATTTAATCTGCGGTGCCCGTTTCACGACATCATATACAAGAATAGGCGGTCTTGCCCAGGATATAAAATCAGGTACAATAGAGGGAATTAAGAAATTCATAGACGAATTCCCAAAATATCTTAAGGAAATGAGAGATATAATAGAGAGAAACAAGATTTTTATTAAACGATGCGAGGGCGTTGGATATCTTTCAAGAGAAAAATTAATCGAACTTGGCGTAACAGGACCTGTACTGAGAGCTTCAGGAGTTCCGAGAGACTTGAGACGTGATGAACCTTATCTAATATACGATAAAATCGATTTCAGGATACCTGTTTATAACGACAGTGATGCTTTAGCAAGATACTATATCAGAATAGAAGAAATGGAAGAATCAATAAAAATTATTAAACAATGTCTTGAAAAAATGCCTTCTGGTTCTGTTCATGCTAAAAACAACAAGCAAGTTCTTCCGCAAAAAGAAAAGATTTATACAAAGATGGAAGAACTAATAAATGATTTTATAATTGTTAATTTTGGTATAAATCCTCCTATTGACGAATCATACCAAGCAATAGAATCTTCAAAAGGAGAACTCGGATTTTACATAATAAGTAAAGGAGAAGGACACCCATACCGGCTTAAAATCCGCTCTCCGAGTTTTTGCAATTTGCAGGCATTGCCTTTTATGATAAAAGGAGGGTTAATCTCGGATACAGTTGCTATTATAGGCAGTTTAGACCCTGTAATGGGGGAGGCGGATAAATAATAATTAAAATTAATACTAATCCGGAGAATTCCCATACGGAAAAAACAGGAAAATGAAATAATTATATGTTTTCAGAAGCAGAATTAATAGAAATCGAGAAAATAAAAAAAAGATATGAAAGTCCACAAAGCTCGTTACTTCCTGTTCTGTGGATGATACAGGAAAAGGAGGGGTGGATTTCGAAAGACTCTATGAGTTATGCAGCAGAATTACTCAATATTCCCTATGAATACGTTTTAGGGGTTGTCTCTTTTTACACAATGTTTTTTAAAAAGCCAAAAGGAAAATTTCACCTTCAGATATGTACTAATGTCTCATGCATGCTAAGAGGCGGTTATGAGCTATACAAATATGCCTGCAAAAAATTAGGAATTAATAAAGAAGAAATTACATCTGATGGAATGTTTTCGATTGAAGAAGTTGAATGTCTTGGAAGCTGTGCTACCGCACCAATGATGCAGGTAAATAATAAAGAGTACTTTGAAAATCTCACATTTGAAAAATTTGACGAGCTGATAGAGAAATTCAAGAAAGAAATATAATACACATTTTCTAACACAGATGACAAAAATCATATTAAAAGATATTGATGACTTAAATACACTGGAAGTTTATGAAGCAAACGGAGGTTTCAGCGCTTTGAAAAAGGTTCTGAAAGAAATGAAAGCGGACGAGGTTATTGAAGAGGTGAAAAAATCGGGACTCCGCGGCAGAGGCGGAGCTTGCTTTCCGACAGGACTGAAATGGTCCTTTATGCCAAAAGTAACAGATAAACCTAAATTTCTTTGCTGTAACGGTGATGAAAGCGAACCGGGAAGTTTTAAAGATAGAGAAATATTCGAGAGAAATCCGTATCAGTTTCTTGAAGGAACACTAATTGCCTGTTATGCTATGGGAATTAAAACCGCTTATATTTACATAAGAGGAGAATACTATAGATGGATTAATATTATTGAAGAATGCATTAATCAGCTATATAAAAAGGGATACATTGGAAAAAATGTCGCGGGAAGCAGTTTTTCCACAGATATATACATTCATAAAGGAGCGGGTGCGTATATATGCGGGGAAGAATCGGCATTAATGAGTTCGATTGAAGGACAAAGAGGATATCCACGCGTTAAGCCGCCGTTTCCGGCTCAGTTTGGTTTATGGGGATATCCTACAACAATAAACAACATAGAAACTATTACTAATATACCTGAGATAATAAACAGAGGAAGCAAATGGTTTGCGTCTGTCGGCGAACCAAAACATCCGGGTACTTTACTGTTTGGTATAAGCGGTCATATAAATAAACCCGGAGTTTATGAACTCGAAACAGGAACTCCGCTGATGACAATAATAAACGAATACTGCGGAGGGGTTTGGAGGGGAAAAAGTTTAAAAGCTGTAATTCCCGGCGGCTCTTCGGTTCCACCGCTCACAAGAGACGAGGCTTTAAAAGCAAAAATGGACTCGGAAAGCTTAAAAGAATTCAATTCTGCAATTGGTACAGCAGGAATTATCGTAATGGATCAAGATACTGACTTGCTGGAAGTACTAACGAGAATTACGTATTTTTATTTTCACGAATCTTGCGGACAGTGCACTCCTTGCCGTGAAGGATGCGGGTGGATGCTAAGAATACTACGGAGAATCAGCGAGGGCAAGGGACGAATGAGTGATCTTGACCTGTTAATTTCGGTCGCCGATAATATCGAAGGAAATACAATTTGTGCACTTGGCGATGCTGCCGCCTGGCCCGTAAAATGGACAATAAGAAAATTTCGCGGGGAATTTGAATCAAAAATACAAAAAGAAGAAATAGAGTTACCAAATATTAACAAGGTGCATTCCATAAGACATACAGATTATTACACGTAAAATTTTACGAAATATACATAATATTTATTCAAATATATACTATTACAAATCATATATTTTACAAAGAGGTTATCTTTATATAGTTAAATTTATAAGTGCAGAGATACTTAGCACAAAGAAGAGGCTATGGTGATAAAATAAAATAAGTAAATTGTATTGCTTTTAAAAAAAGAAATACACCCAGCAAAATTAAAATTATACCTACGGCTATATTCAATTTATTAAGTGTCGAAGGTCTGATACTTTCAGATTTTTTGGAAAGAAAATAAGTAAGAGAATTAAACCAGAGTGTAGTTCCTGCAAAAACTCCTATTGCCAGCATCAATCCGGAAATAAAACTTTTATCAATCACACCGTAACTTTTCAAGTAACCGACAAATGCTATCCATGATGCCGGCAAGGTAATTGAGGAAAGACACAAAAAGGCCCCGCTGAAAAAATTAATTGTTATGCAGGAAAATATATTTTCGTTCTGGACAGGTACAACATGTTTCTTATACAGTATTTTCTCTACTTCTTCTTCTTTTTTTTCAAGATACTTTTCTCCTTTTTCAATCATCTTACCTATTTTATCATTCTTATTATTATCCTGCTCAATTTTCATTTTCATAATTTTAAATCCATAAAATATTACGATAAAGCAGCCCAGTAAAGTTAATCCTGCTTTAAAGTATAATTCATTTAACTCAAAAAAATTATTGATATGTTCAGGTATAAATGAAATAATAGCGGATACTCCTCCGTAAGCAATCAAAATATAAAACATATCCATAAAACCTGCCCCGGCACCAATAGAAGTGCCGGCTACAATATCTTTCTTAAAGCCTTTGGAAATAACAGCAAAAGAGGTTGGACCTATCGGTGGAATTGATAATATATATCCGGCAAATAAACCTATTATAAGACTGCTTAACAATAAAAATATTTTGAAATTTATATAAAATTAACGTTTCCCGATGATTAATTCAATTTAAATGGTTACTTGATATTGAAAATAAATATTCATAAATTACATAATATGAAAACTAAAAAACTGATACTTGTTGTTTTTATTTTATTTACTCTTAATTTTACAACTGTTCCGGTAAATTATCTGTATCTTAAAAAAATTACGCCGATAGTATACAATTTAGAGGTTTCAAAATCCAGATATATATATAACTTCTTCAATCTGAACGAGCGTAAGAAAATATACGAGGGAATAACTTTAAAAACCAGAATAATTTCCATAAACAGAAACAATATATCCTTTTACAACTCATCCTGAAACAAATTCACACAACAATCCCCGTAAAACAAAGTGTCAAAACTACAATACAAAGCACGTCTTAGAATTATTATTAACATAAAATCCAATAATTATCAAAATTATATCCCAAATTATTAATAAGAAAAAAAAGGGGTTAATAAAAAAAATTTTTCGCTGTCAGGAACTTTAAAATGTAGTATAAATATTACATGTTTAATAATGAATAGAATTTATATTTTAATAATTGTGTTAACTGTTTCTTTTACAGGCTGTTTAAAATTAAAGTCGGACAAAGAGAATACAACTATAACTCAAAAAGAAAATTTATCTGATAATATGAACTATAATGATTTAACTCCGGAAGAAAAAAAAATAATTATTGACAAAGGAACAGAATTTCCATTTACTGGAAAATATGTTGACCATCATGAAAACGGTACATATATTTGCAAAAGATGTAATGCTCCTTTATACAAATCGGCGGATAAATTTGAATCAGGCTGCGGGTGGCCAAGCTTCGATGACGAAATACCGGGTGCAGTAAAAAAAATACCGGACAAAGACGGTATCAGAACAGAAATAGTTTGCTCTTACTGCGGAGGACATCTCGGGCATATCTTCCTCGGAGAAGGCTTTACGGAAAAAAACAAAAGGCATTGTGTAAATTCAATATCTTTAAACTTTATTCCCTCTGATTCAGTACAATATGAAACAGCAATTTTTGCAGGGGGATGTTTCTGGGGAATTGAATATCTTTTAAAAAACTCGAAAGGGATTATTTCTACCACCGCCGGTTACACAGGAGGTTACAAAGAAAACCCAACGTATGAAGAAGTGTGTGCCGGTTATACAGGGCATGCAGAAGCTGTTCAAATAATATTCGATTCTAAAAAAGTAACGTATGAAGAACTTGTAAAATTATTTTTTGAAATACACGACTTCACACAAATCAACAGGCAGGATCCCGACATCGGAGAGCAATACAGAACCGAGATTTTTTATATAAATGATGAACAGAGAAAAACAGCAGAGAATATCATTTCGATACTAACAGAAAAAAATTATAAAGTTGCCACAAAACTTACGGAAGCAAATAAATTTTGGTCTGCAGAAGACTATCATCAGGATTATTATGCCAATACGGGAAAAAAACCGTATTGCCACATTTATAAAAAAATTTTTGATTAATTCAATAAAGCAGACTGAGACTCTGCACTTGAGGAAGATAAGTAAAGGATTTATATGCCTGATATTAGGAAATATAAATATCTCAGATTTCTTGTTCATATAAAAAATTTCTTTAATCTTATTTCTGATGCAAACAGACAGGGAACTATTGATTCGATAGGTTCTGATATATATATTCGCGGTGCAAATGTATGGTATTTGATATGCTCGGCACTAATAGCTTCAATAGGTCTGGATACCAACTCACCAGCGGTAATAATAGGGGCTATGTTGATTTCTCCACTGATGGCTCCTATACTTGGAGTGGGATTATCTCTTGGAATTCACGACAAAGAAACATTTTTCACTTCAGTTAAGCAGTTCGCTATTGCTGTAATAGGCAGTTTGTTAGTAAGTTCAATTTATTTTTTAATAACACCTCTGGGAAATGCAACATCCGAGATCTTAGCAAGGACAAAACCAACAATACTCGATGTCGGTGTTGCATTCTTCGGAGGGGTAGCAGGAATCGTTGCAGGTTCAAGAACAAAAGCAGCAGCAGCAATTCCGGGTGTGGCAATTGCTACTGCTTTAATGCCTCCGATTTGTACTGCCGGATTTGGATTAGCAACAGCAAGATGGGATATATTCTTCGGGGGAATATATCTGTTTTTCATCAACGCAGTGTTCATTAGCTTTTCCTCATACATAATGGTAAGGCTAATGAAATTTCCATTCAAGGAATATGTCGATTCAAAAGTGGCTGCAAGAGTAAAAAGAGTAATGATAACAACAATAATTCTTATAACTGTTCCGAGTATTTTAATTTTCTTTCAAATCATTAATGAAGTCAGATTAAAAAACAGAATCAATACATTTATTTCAAGATATATTGAGTCTCCTGAAAGGAAAGTAATTGACTGGAAATTATCTGTCGGTATAAATGATTCAAATCAAATTACGATTTTCACAGTAGGAAACAAAATTTCAGACGAAAAAACTGATTCGCTCAATACAGCATTAAACGAATCGGTTCTAAAAAAATCCAGATTGAAACTTCTACAATATGATGCATCCAGCGGTTTTGAAAAATATCTGCGTGAAGAAATAAAATCCGATATACTGCAAACCGTTGAAATCAAGGACCAACAGGAAAAAGAATTGGAGACAAAACTCAGAACAGCGGAAGAAAAACTGAAAAAAAATGAACTTGATTCCCTAAAATACGAAAAAGCAAGCAAAGAACTGAAAATTCTGTATCCCGAAATTGAAAAGATTTCTTTTTCCATAGCGCATATGGTTAACTATTCGGTTAATGATACTTCTATGGCAAAATTTAAAATACCGAGTATTATGCTTCAATGGAAAAAAAGTATTCCAAAAAGACAAGCACAACAAAATATCAGAAAAATTGAAAAGTTTCTGACAAGCAGGCTTGATGTTGACACAGTACAGGTTGTTATTATAGAAAACAGGTAAAAAATAAGTTTCCTGCTATTCCTTACAAACAGCATAAAATATCAAGTTTGTACAGACCATGAATTGCTGATAAGATAAATAATTACAAGCAATGCTCCCGAAGCTGAGAAAATAAACATAAACTCAGGACTTATATTATACCATAAAAATCCCGCAAACGAACTCGATAAGAGAGCAGTCACAGAACTCAATGCTGTATATGTCCCAACTGCGGTAGCCGTATCTTTATTTTTCACTACATTTGTAATCCATGCTTTTGAAATTCCTTCGGTTCCTGCCATAAAAATACCATATAAAGCAAACAGAATTAAAATGAAATAATAATTTTGTACCACTGAAATTCCGATATATACTAATACAAACAAAAATAAACCGAATAAATAACTCCACTTTAAACCAATTTTATCTCCAAGAAATCCCATCGGATAAGATGAAAGAGCATATATTAAATTATAAAATATATACATAAAAATAATCATGATATCATCATAACCTTTAACTTTCAAAATGAGTAAAAGGAAAAAATCCGAACTGTTAAACAAAGCAAATGCCAGAAAACCGGAAGTGATTCTTCTATAAACGGGAACAGTACTCTTCCAGAATTTTAAAAAATCAAGAAATCCCGCTTTTTCACACAAAGGTATTGGATTATTCTTTTTCTTTCTAATGAAACAAGTTATACCGACACTGATAAGTCCGGGGACAAAAGCAATTATAAAAAGATTTTTGTAATCAACCGGAAAAAAATAAAGATAAGCAAGTGCCAGACAGGGTCCTACAACCGCTCCGAGAGTATCAAATCCTCTGTGAAAGCCGAATATTTTTCCTTTATCTTTTAATGTTGTTTCTTCTGAAAGCATTGCGTCGCGGGCACCCGTTCTTAATCCTTTCCCAAATCTATCTAATGTACGCGCAAAGAAAACCCATAAAGGATAAGTTAAAATAATCATAAGAGGTTTGGATAGCGCACTTAGTAAATATCCGGCCTGTACGAAAGGTAATCTTTTTCCTTTGATGTCGGACAACTTTCCAAAATAACCTTTGCTTAACCCGGAGATTGCTTCTGCAAATCCTTCCAATACTCCTATTAATAAGACAGAGAAACCTATACTTTGTAGATAGAGAGGCATTATCGGATACAGCATTTCACTTGCCATATCGGTAAAAAAACTGACAAACGAAAGCAGAATTACTGTTCTACTTAAAATTTTCATTTTTCAAGGTTGTCTTTTAAAGAATTAATTTGTATAAATTATATATAAAATTCAATAACTTAAAAAAGTTTGAAGAATTTAATAAGTAGAAAATTGCAGTTTTATGAAATTTAAAAAAAGATTATTTTTACGATATTTGAAAAACTAAATATATTATATATGAATCTTTTAGACATAGTAGACAAAAAATTCCGTCTTCTTGTTACAGTCTGCACATTTCTTCCGGTTTTTTTAAGAGCGTTTGTGGAAGAACATACAGGTCTGGGAATATCAGGACCTGAAATTTATTTATCTTTTTCTGTAAACGTTGTGCTTTCAATAATTAACTTCTTAATCTTCTCAATTGCAGTAAATAGACTCAACAGATTACAGGTAAAAACATGCAATATTTTGTTAAATATTAATTACACAATTATTGCTATATTAATAGTATTTCTGACAAATTCACTATATGTAGATAAACTGGAAGAAGGCGTCATAAGAAATAATTATGAGATTTCTTTCTCGGTTTTGTCTTATATAACGGTAGCAGTTCCTTTATTCCTATGGATAATTGTGTGGTTTGTAAATTTCATAAACAAACCGAAAGAAAAGTTAGCTCAGTAGTTTTATTATACATAAAAATAAAAGCTTATAAAAGGTGCACAATTTGTTTTGAGAAATTATAAATATGACTATATAGAACTGCCTTTTATATAATCATAACTTTCCAATTTCAAGACATCAATATGTCGCAGACATTAATTAAACTTAATAAAAAAGGCGGATGCTTTTTGAAAGGGTAAACAAAGAGTAGACCGCCTTTTATTACTTACTGTTGTGTTTTTTATCTGATAAGCATCATCTTCTTGGTTTCTATGTAATTTGAAGTTTTAAGTATGCAGAAATAAATTCCGGAGGTAAGTTTTTCAGCATTAAAATCATATTCATAAGTACCAACTTGAAGTTGTGAATTAACAAGTGTTGATACTTCCCTACCCAATGCATCATATACTTTTAAAGAGACAAAGTCAGATTTTGGTATAGAAAATTTAATTCTTGTAACAGGATTGAAGGGATTCGGAAAATTTTGAGATAACTCATAATTTTCCGGCGCATTACCTGAGATTTGTTTTATTCCGATTGTATAATTTAGAGGATCAAACTGCGCCCAATTAGCTGTCCAGTCATTGGTACCAAAAGCACCAACATAGCCAACAGAAGTAAAAAACGGATCAGATAAATTAGGATATGTAAAATTAGAACCCGTTAATGCAGGTGACCCTGCAAGAGGAATAAAACTAGCACCATTTTCGTAGCCATACGGATTTGTAAGCATGGCTGCCGAGTTCGTAGCATAAATTCTATTGGAAAATGAGGTAGTGTTTATCCATGTAAGAGGACTAAAATTAGCCCCGGCATTTGTTGATTTAAAACCGCCTGGATTGCCTGCGTAAATGTTATTTCTTAACTGAATTGTATCACCGAGACAAGCGTTTCCAACACCACTGCCGTCAAATAATATTGCATCAGGAAAACCCATTACTATTGAGTTATAAACTGAGCCCCAGGTATTCCTTCTGATATGATGTCCTCTTTTATGATTTGGGTTCACAACTGTATTTGTATCTCTTTTAGGTCCAACGAAAGTTACATTTGAAAAAATCGGATTACTCCTTGGTGCGTTGTAATTATTCGGACTGTTTGCATTATTATCCGCTTCCCAGCCGTGTGAACCGCTTACATCTGCAATGTTACTATCTTTAACCCCAAGACAGAATTGTAATCTTCCTCTGTATCCGTTATCAGTATCAAAATCATCGTCGACTGTCTTATAAGCTATTAGATACTTGCCATCAACCGTACCACCAAACCATTCGTAAGCATCGTCCCCACAATAACTTACCTGAATATATTCAAGTGTTGTGCCTCTGCCTACTCCACCCATAGTCAATCCGTTTATTTCGTTACCGCTTGTACCGGTAAGATTAATACCCGGAAATTCAATTCTGACATATCTTAATGAACCTGAGTTATTGTTATCATCCTGTCCGCCGTAATAAGCAGGTTGAACAGATGATGGTAAACCTTCAATAGCTGCAGTATCAGCACCACTGACAGTGTTAATTCTGGCTTTCCCAAGCAGAATTATTCCTCCCCAGTCTCCGGGTCCCCTTTGTCCGGGTGCAAGGCGGCTTGTAAATACAATAGGTTGTGTAGCGCTTCCATTAGCAATGAGTTTCGCTCCACGCTCAATAATAAGTGTCCCGGTCGTATTCTTGTCTCCGTAAATTACTGTGCCAGCCGGTATAGTCAGCTCTGCAGGTCCTTTCACGTAAACAAAACCTTTTAGAATGTATCTGATATTACTTTGTAAAGTAATATTAGAAGTGATATTATTGTTGTTCAGCGTTGTCGAATCATAAACCTGAGAAAATACTAAACCTGTACATACTAACATCAACATAGCAAATAAAAGTAATTTTTTCATAAGGTGTTTCTCCTTTTTAAGTTAATAAAAAATCTAATATCTGTATGATATCCCAAAAGAATAATTCAAACCTCCGGATATTTTTCTGACTGTACGTTCGATATTGTTGACACTCTGAGTATAAATTTTATCCTCGTTTAATAAATCTTTTATCGCAAATCTAATCTCTAAATTATAAAATATAGTTTTCGATAATGAAAAATCAATTACATCATTTCCTTTTTCATAAATGTCTTCAAAACCTGCCAAACCAACTTCGGAAATTCTGTCCCCAAAACGATTATAAACGAGGTTAATATTAAGGCCCAGTTCCGGATTATCATAAAAGAGACCAAGATTAATCATATATGGTGATTGCCCCTGCATTCTTCTTTCTGTTTTGGTTGCAACTGTTCCGATACCTTCAAGATTAATTTTTGAACTTACAAAAGTCAGATTTCCGTTGAATGTTAAATTTTTAAGAAAATCAGAAACAAAACCGAGATTTTTTCTTATTTCAAACTCTATCCCGTAGTTATCAGCACCGTTTTGTGCATTCTTGAAAGTTTTGATTCGGTTTGTGCTTGTTGGTATATACACATCTTCAATCGGAGCATCAAATCTTTTATAAAACAAACTTAGCGATAGCAATTCACCCGCTGCAGGATATAACTCACATCTCAAATCATAATTTCTGACTAATGTTCTTCTTAAATCAATAGAGTTTCCGTAAATTGTTATTCCTGTTACAAAATCCACATATGAAAACGGTGCAATTTCCCTTAATTCGGGTCTTGCCAGTGTTTGAGAATATGCAGCTCTGATATTTGTTTTGTCATTGAGTTGATATATGATATTGATTGAAGGAAGTAAATCCTTGCTAATTAGATTATTAGTAATTTTGTCTCCTGTTAATCCGAGAGTATTAACATTCTGTTCGGAATATTCAAATCTGCTTCCGAGTATTAATCTGAATTTGTAAACAGGTATATCGAACATCAGATACCCCGCATAAAGATTATCATCCGCACTATATTTATCGGATTCTTTAGTAATCTCGTCATAAAAAAGCCCTTTATCATTAAAATTGGACTGATCAAATATTTTCTCAATAGGCTGGAAAAGAATTGTAAAAGGAGCACCTATATATAACGCAGGTCCAAAATTTCTTGCGTCAAAATTCCTGTCTGTACCATTCAAAAAAAACCCTAACTTCACTTTTGCTGCTGAACTGCTTTCTTGAAAAAGTTTTGATACTAAAGGAACAGATTTAAAGGGCGTTTCAATATCCAGCGATAATCCGCGGTTAATATCTTTTAAGTTTGAAAAGAACCTTCCCCCAGCAAAATCGTTACCGACATTATAATTCAAACCTGCATAAAACGGGTCATCTGTTTCGTAATCTCTTTGATATGTCATAGTTTTAACGTCAGGTTCTTTTCTCAAAGACTCTGAATAGTTTGCTTTCCAGTCAACTGAAAGTTTATTAAATAAGTAATGATTTCCTATTAGTTGAAAAGACATAAGATTTCTTTCCGTAAATCTTGTTAGATACAACCTTTTTTCAGCCGTATAGACCTCATTATACAATCCTTCATTATACTCAGTAACATCGTCCGAATTATAAGTAAAAGTAGATTTAAGACTTATCTTGTTATATTCGTTAAGTTTTGTATTAATATTAACCAGACCACCCCATAATGTCGAAAATTCCGAAGCTTTTCCGTTATAGGAAATTAATTCTGTGTAGTCAGTATTATAAAGGTTCCTTTCAATTTTACTGTTTGAAAAGCCTGACCTATAAGAATATGCTCCGAGAACTGCAACGGGTATTTTTCCAAAATTAAAAACATTACCAATGGATATTTGAAAATTTGAATTAGCGGGTGCTTTTCTTGTTTCAGGTTTCCAGTTATTACGAAATGACTGCCCGAATGTGTTTAATTCTGATTTTGTAAAATTTGAATTCTTTACCTGAATAGAAGGAATTACAGAAGGCAAATTCCTGCCGCCATCATCGATTCCAAGATTAAAGAAAAGTAATTTTTTTTCTCCTGCAGAATATGTCATAAATCCTGCTCCTGTTGTATTGGAATTTACAGAACCACTTAAACTTAAATTAAAAGTAAAAGCATCAGGAAATTCCTTCGTCGTAATTTGAACAAGGCCTCCGGAAAAATTTCCGGGTTGGTCAGGTGTAAACGTCTTGGAAATAATTACATTTTCAAGAAGGTTAGACGGAAAAATATCAAAAGAAAAAGATTTCTTATCAGGCTCTGTGCTCGGGATTAATGAGCCATTTAGAGTGGTATTATTATATCTTTCCGATGTTCCTCTTACAAAAACAAATTTATCTTTAACAACCGATAAACCTGTAACTCTTTTAAGAACATCTGAGGCTGCCGCATCCGGCGCACGCTTGATTTGCTGCTCACTTATTCCGTCTGTAATTCTATTGGAATTTTTTTGCTCCACTAATAGTGCTTCTTCATTTGCAAGGCTTATATTGCCTTCGACAACAATTTCTTCTGTTGTCAATCCGTCAATTTTCATTACAATATCAAGTCGAGTTACTTTTCCGGGAGTAACAGTCACATCTCTGATTATTTTTTCAGAATATCCTATATAAGATACTTTTATCGTATAAATTCCACCCGGTATTCCTTCAATGCTGTAAAAACCGTCCATATCAGTTAAAGCACCATAATTTGTTCCTGAAACTTTAACAGTGGCACCGATAAGTATTTCGGCATTATCACTGTCAATAATTTTTCCCTTAATACTTTGTGCGTTAAGTGAAGAAATAAGTAATAAGGAAAATAACAACAAGTAAGTAATTTTTTTCAGCATAATGATTTATGTTTTAATTTATTTATACTCAAAAATACACCTTTCCAATTAAGAGAATATAAACCTTCCATTAAGAAAATAAATGTTTTGTTAAATTATTATTAAGCAGGTTTGTATACGTAACCGCTTAATAAAAGAAAATGAAGAGTATACTGCGGAATAAATCTATATGGTGATGATATATACACATTAAATTCTTATTTTGTTCTGAAAAAGTATAAAAATTTGCTTGGTTTTTATGGGTTCTTAAAACCGGAACTATACCTGTGAATAATTGGTTTACATAAAAAAATTATGAAACATTTATTTTTAATATTCAGCTTAGTTACAACATTACAAATACGAGCCACAACAATTCCTTCTGATTCAGGTTCGTTTCCATTTGTAGGAAATCAGATAATTACTTTCATAGACTCAGCAAGAAACAATAGAAATATACAATCTTTGGTTTACTACCCGGCGACTTCCGAAGGAAACGGAACACCGATTAATCTATCGGGCGGGAAATACCCTGTGATATCTTTTGGTCACGGTTTTACAATTAATCCGAATGTTTATGTTCATTTATACCGTCATCTTGCAAGCTGGGGCTATATTATAATTGCTCCAGCAACTGAAACCGGATTTTTTCCAAGTCATCTTGAATTTGCAAAAGACCTTGCTTTTGTGTTAAAGGATATGAAACGGAAAAACAGGGTTATAACTGATTTCTTTTTCAATACAATAGATACGATTCAAACAGGAGTTTTTGGTCATTCTATGGGCGGCGGTTGCAGTTTCCTTGCCGGTTCGCTCGATACTACTATAAAAGCGATTTCTTCCCTTGCCGCGGCAATTACAAATCCTTCTTCTATTACGGCAATACAGCAAACACAAAGACCGGTTCAATTGTTAAGCGGACAGCGGGACAGTATTGCTTCTTACTGGTCACATCAATTGCCTCATTACGTTGCAGCTAACCCTTATAAACAAATTATTAATATAAAAGGCGGAAACCACGGTTATTTTCATCTACTTCCCGCACTCGATGATCTGGTAGACAATCCCGCTACAATTACAAGAAATGAACAACAAAGATTGACGAGACTGTATATTACTTCGTTTTATAATCTTTTCCTGAAAAATGATACTAACTATAAAACTTACCTTTACGGAAACATAGCACAATCGGATACAGGTATAATAATGCAATATCAATTACCTGTTGTTACGGGAATATACAATAACGAAACAAATTTTAAAGAATTCGAACTGATTCAAAACTATCCGAATCCGTTTAATCCGTATACAATAATCAACTACAGCATTCAAAAATCAGCTTATGTAGAACTAAAAATATACGACACAGCCGGAAAACTTATATTGACCCTGGTAAATCAGTTTCAGAATAAAGGAAATTATTCAGTCAGATTTGATGCAAATAATTATAAACTTTCTTCAGGAATTTATTTTTATAAATTATCAGCAAACAGACTTTCCGAAGTTAAAAGTATGATGTTCATTAAATAAAGGGGTTATTTAACATTTTAAGTACATAATTCAGACAGCAATTATCGACAGGTATTAATAATTGTTAATTGAACAAACAAGAATGTTTCTTTTTGGAATTTACAGAAACCTTTTATTTTTGTAATTTTATTCAAGTTTAATTTCATATTATTGTCAGATATTACATAACTTATTCCAGGGAATATGACAACAGAGAAAAAAGAATTCTGGAAAAAATACAAGAGGCAATATAATCAGCCCCTTGATCCTATTGACCGTTTGTCGGAATTAATTTACGGTGTGATTATGACTTTAACCTTTACATGTACAATCAGTCTTGCCACCGCCGGACAGCAAGAAATTAAAACAGCTTTATGGGCAGCATTAGGATGTAATACCGCCTGGGGAATAATAGATGCCTTGGTTATTTTAATGGGAAATATATTCGACCGGGGTAAAAGATTTAAACTTTTAAGTTCTCTGCATAAGGCAAATGATACACAAAGCGCCAATGCTATCCTTAAAGAGGCATTCCCTCCAATAGTAGCTGAAATAATAAAACCAAATCAGTTGGATAACATACGTAAGAATCTATTAGAACTTCCTGAACCTCCCAAAAAAGCATTTGTAAACATATACGATATTAAAAACGCAATAATTGTATTCTTATTAGTTGTAATTTCTACATTTCCCGTCGCCTTTCCTTTCATTATTATTAGCGAACCCATAGTAGCACACAGGCTATCAAATGCTGTAGCTTTATTATTATTATTCAGTTTTGGATTTTTCCTCGGCAGAAAAACATACTATAATCCAACAATTATGGGATTAGGATTTATGATATTAGGCGGTTTACTTGTTTTAATGACCATAGCACTTGGAGGATAAAAAACCCACCTTAATCATACGAGAATTTGTATGTTTCGGCTATAAGAAATTCAAAAATAGCAATCAGAGTTTTTAAATTTCCTTTGTTAGTTCAAGAAATTTTTTATAAGGTATCGCTACCCAGCTTTCTGCCGACAACGCTCCGTTAGCCAGACTTATCATAGAAACTTTAGCAGCTATCTTTTCGTCCGGAGCTTCATAAATATCCAAAAAATCGTACTTGCCAAGCAACGCATAATGATGAAGAAATTTTACCTCGGGACATTTCTTTTTTACTTCATCAAGCCAACTCCTTCCTATTGACGCTCTGTCTTTCAGGTTTTTTGTTACTTCCGTAGATAGTTTTGTCATCAAAATAAAGGTTTTCATTTTTTAGACCTCCAAATATTTTATAAATCAGTTTTTTATTTTTTCCCGTATCTTCTGTAGTATTCAGCTTCTGCTCTTTTTATAATATTTTCTTCAGGTTTCGAAAAAGGCTTACAGTATTGATACCCTTCCTGCAAAATTTTTAACGACTCTTCGGAATGTGGTACTCTTCCTGCCTTTACTTCTGTTAAAAAAGTATCATGGGAAAAAATATTTTCCCACCCCAATCCGAAGCATTCTTGAAAAATTCTCTCTCTCTGTTTAAATACTCCGGGATTGCAATCTTGTGTTCTCTTAATGTTTCTTTTCGTATAGAAAATTCCTCTCATATCGGTCCAGCGTGTATCTCTGGGAGCAAACTCGCAGAAAGAATCTATCCAGTCATTCATATATTCCAGTAATTTTTCCCAGTGTCTAATAATCATTTTCCATTTTTCAATTTCCGGTGCATATTTCCATTCGATATGTTGCCTCTTTAATCCGAACTCAAACATATCCGGAATACCAAATTGTGCTTTTGAAGACATTTCATCAAAGACAGATAGAATTTCTTTATGCATTTTGACTTCAACGGGTAAAAACATCTTTTCGGCGAATTCAATTTCGCTCAATTTTACTTCTCTTGTAACATAATTTCCTTCCAGTGCTTTGTTAAGTCCTTTCTCTTCACAAATTCTCAAAAAAACAGGATAACTAATTCCCGATTTTCCTAATTCGACGATATTCTTAATCGGAGGAATTAGCAAATCCGAATAAGGTTTACCTTCAAGCTGCTGTATAGCGTTTTCATAAGCTGAAAGAGTTTGTTTAAGAAGTATATCATCAGATGACCCTCCGGATCCACTTTTACTCATCTCGATTAATACCGCAGAATACGCATTGCTGAAGTCCACGAAATAATTTTGTGTTGTTAATTTTGTTGTATACTCCATAACATCTTTAGATGTGAGTGCCATATTCTCCATTTCATCAAGAATTTTTTTTAATTTATCAAACGACTCCCCGCTTGCATTTTTTTCTTGCAACTCTTTAAACATATTTCTGTAAGTTCCGAGGATTAGATCCGTTGTGTTTTTATCAACTGCCATAATTATATCCCCCTGTATTTTTTAAACTGTCCGATACGTTTTTTAATAACATCATCCGGAACAGGAATCAAACGTCTGTGTCTTTCTTCCCAGATAAGCTCAAAATTGAAATTCCAATTCGGGTCCCATAGTCTTGCGTTAGGCAATACCTGTTCACGCCAGTCTTTCACTCCCTCTTCAATCATTCTTTCAGGATTTTCACAATTTATTTCTTTTTTCCATTCATCCGGAACTTCCGCATTCTGATACACTTCAATATTTTCCAGCATCATAAAATCATAATAAAAATCACATGTAAACAGGTCTATTGATATATTCTTACTCACCTCGGCCTCGATTTCATTGACCATTGTTATTAATGAAGATTCCGAGTCTGCCGTATCGATAACATCAAGTATTCTCTCAGGTGACTGAAGCCGAATAAATTCTTTTTCTTCCCTGAACATTTTTGCTCTTTCCGTTTCCTGATCTTTAACAAGCGCAAGTGCATTTTTAATGTGTAATTTACCTTCCTGAAGTCTCGTACCGAATTCTTCCAAATCAGATGCGTTTGCCATTGCCTCATATAATGCTTTTTCTGATTCATATGAATTTTTATAAATCGAATTATCTTTATATTTCAGCATTCTCGATTTATAATATTCTATATACTCCTTATGTCTCTGATCCATGGTAATAAAATTAAATTTACAGATAATTATAATTTAATAAATAAAACTATAATTAAAAAATCAAAATAAAGTGCTGCTGTTTCTAAATTTTACATATTCGTAAATGAGAAGTTAGCACTTTTTTTAAAAAAAGTATTATTTTCGATTTGTAAGAATCATAGAAATTTGAAAGTTCACTGATAACAAAAAATTATAAAATCTAATAGCGTTTAAGTCGTTTATTGATTTTAGAAAATAAAATGTTTATTTTTATATATTGGTTTGTTGAGAAAGAAAACTCATGACAGGGCAAAGGAAGACAGTTCTAAGATCGGTTTAATTAACCTCTAAAAAATAATAATTGATAAAAAAAATTTTAATAGCAAATCGAGGAGAAATTGCACTCAGAATAATCCGTGCCTGCAAGGAAATGGAAATAAAAACAGTAGCTGTATTTTCCGAGGCAGACAGGGACGCCCTGCACACAAAGCATGCTGATGAATCCGTTTGTATAGGACCTCCTCGGGCATCGGAAAGCTATCTGAGCATTCCGAGAATAATAGAAGCAGCAAAAATGTCAGAATCGGATGCTGTTCATCCCGGATATGGATTTCTTGCAGAAAATGCAAAATTTGCCCAATCATGTATAGATAACAATCTCATTTTTATCGGTCCTTCTCCGGATATGATTGGTAAAATGGGTGGTAAATCAATGGCAAAGAGTCTGGTAAGAAAAATCGGTGTTCCTGTTATTCCGGGCAGTGAAGGTGAGATTAACAATATTGTGGAAGCCAAGAAAATTATTAATGAAATAGGGCTTCCTGTAATATTAAAAGCTGCAGCGGGAGGCGGTGGCAAAGGAATGAGAATAGTGAAAGATTCGGGCAGTATAGAAAACAGTTTTACAATAGCGAAGCACGAGGCAAAGTCTGCATTCGGAAATGATGCTCTTTATATTGAAAAATTAATAGAAAATCCGAAACATATCGAATTTCAAGTATTAGGCGATAAATTTGGAAATATAGTTCATATAGGAGAAAGGGACTGCACAATACAAAGGCGGCATCAGAAGTTAATCGAAGAATCTCCTTCACCTGCACTTAATAAAGAACTGAGGGAAAAAATGGGAAATGCAGCGATTAAGGCAGCTAAAACTGTAAATTACGAGAGTTCGGGGACGGTTGAATTTTTATTGGATAAAAACAAGAATTTTTATTTTATGGAAATGAACACAAGAATACAGGTGGAGCATCCGGTTACCGAGCTGATATATAATATAGATTTATTGAAAGAGCAAATTAAAATTGCCGGCGGAGAAAAGTTAGAGAAAAAGAATTATAAATTTACGGGACATGCAATAGAATGCCGTATAAATGCAGAGGACCCGTTCAATAATTTTCGTCCAACCCCGGGTTTAATAAGCACATTCCATACCCCAAGCGGACATGGCATAAGGGTCGATACACATTGTTATTCCGGATATACAATACCACAGTATTACGATTCATTAATAGGTAAATTAATAGTTCGAGCAGATAACCGAAGCCAGGCAATAAACCGTATGCTGAGGGCACTCGAAGAATTTATAGTAGAAGGAATAAAAACAACAATACCGCTTCATAAGAAAATTTTGTTAAGTCAGAAATTTGTAGAATATAATTATGATACAAAATGGGCTGACTTTTAATAACGTTCCTGCCAAATCGGGAGAAAGGATAAATTTATGCCTATAAATCAAGCTTTAATAGCCGAACTTCAGTATGAATCTGAATCTATAAGGAAAATGTTAGACTGTATACCGGAGCAATCTTTAAACTGGAAACCACATGAAAAATCAATGCCGTTAGGAAGACTCACAATGCACATAGCAGAACTATCGGGATGGTTTGTTAATATTCTTGAAGCCGATGAGCTTGATTTTGCAAAAACAGACTACAAACCTATAATTGCAAAATCAAAAGAAGAACTGCTTAAATCACTCGAAGAAAATCTGAAAAAGGGAACTTCATCTCTTCAAAAAGCTTCTGATGAGATATTCTATTCAAATTGGAAATTAAGGTCTGGAGATACAATTTACTTTGAACTGCCTAAAATACAGGTTATACGCTCAATGGTATTAAATCACATAATACACCATCGGGGACAGCTCTCTGTATATCTTCGTCTGTTAAATATTCCTTTACCACAGGTTTACGGACCGACTGCAGACAATAACATGTAAAGGGTAAAGCATATACCCCGAAACTATGTTAATTCTGCTTTTTAAAAATTATACATTTACCAACTTTATTCGTAACCACTTTAAAATAACTGGGTTTATTTATATAAACCGAAAACAAGGACTCCTTTTTTAATCCTCGCAATAAAATAAATTTCAATTCTCTATCAGTTCAAAAAAATTAAAACGCTTAAAATTTTACACCTGAAATCATATATACGGTTTACTTCTTTTATGGAGTTTTTCTTCAAAAACAGCATACAATACAGGTACGAATATTAACGTAAGAAATGTTGATGCTGTAAGGCCTCCGATAACCGCTATTGCAAGTGGTGCCTGTGATGATTCTCCTCCGATTCCGATTGCCATAGGGGTTAATCCTAATATTGTTGCAAACGTTGTCATTAATATCGGTCTCAATCTTGTTCTGCCTGCTTTTACAACAGCTTCGTACAATATCATTCCTCTTTTTCTAAGTCGGTTAGTATAATCTATCAGTAGTATACCGTTTGAAACCACAATTCCTACCATAACAATAATTCCTTCGAATGACGTAACCGACAGCGTCGTATTTGTCAGAAACAACATCCACACAACTCCCACCATACCAAGAGGAACAGAAAACATAATTATAAACGGGTCAATTAATGACTGAAACTGAGAAGCCATTACCATATAGACAAGAATGATTGCGAGTCCAAATGCAAGATACAAGGAAGTGAAAGTTTTTTGCTGTTGCTCAATATTACCGCTCATTTGTATCTCAAACCCTGTCGGTTTTTCTACGTCATTCAATTTTTGTTTTATTTCCTCCGCAACGCTTCCTAAATCCCTTCCGTACACATTTGCCGTTACGCTCACAAGCCGAAGCTGATATTTGCGGTCAATCTGCACCGGTGACCTAGTCATATTTATTTCTATCAGATCGCTGATAGGAACCGTTTTTCCGGATGAACTGACAACCGTTAATTTTCTCAGGTCATCAATGTTTTGTCTGTAATTTTCCGACATTCTTACAAGAATATTGTATTGATTTCCGGTTTTCGGATCACTGAACGTTGAAGCTACATTTCCGCTCATTGCCGTAGTAATTGTGTTGGCAATTTGAGAGGTGTTGATGCCAAGACTCCCTGCTTTAACTCTGTCTATTATTATTCTGGCTTCAGGCAGGTTCCGGTCTCTGCTTATTCTGACATCTGTTGCTCCGGGAGTTGATTTTATTATTTCGAAAACTCTTTGTGCCAGTAAATCGGATGTTTCGAAGTCATAACCCAGAATTGAGACATCTATCGGTGCGGAGGAACCAAAGTTAAGTAGGAATTTTAAAAAGCCACCCGAATTTAAATAAATTTCCGCTCCGGGTAAAGAAATCAATTTTGGTCTTAAGTCCTTCATAATATCAAAAACACTTCTTTCTCTTTCTGAGCCCGGTACTAAAGAAACAGATATATTACAGCTGTGGCTTCCTGAATTTCCGCTGAAACCTCCTGCTCTTGTACTTGGAACACCAATATCCGATATTATTGTATTTTTTTCGGGAACGTTTTCGGAAATTATTCTTTCAACATTTTCAACAAACTTTTCTGTAATTTCAATCCTTGTTCCGACCGGAAGTCTGATTTGCACCGTAAACTGATTTTCATCTGCCTCAGGAAAAAATTCCGTTCCGATAAATTTAAAAAGTATAAAACTCAGAACTGAAAACAACACTATTCCACCGATTACCCTGGCTTTATATCTCAAGGCAAATTCAAGTATATTACCATATAAATTATCGAGTTTTTCAAGATATTCTTTGGTTTTTAGTTGAATCCTATCGGATAATTTACGGGAATCTTTATTAACTTCCCTCTCGCCTGACAATGCTTTAAAACACAACAAAGGTGTCACGGTTCTGGAAACAAAAAACGAAGCAAAAAGAGAAACCGCAATTGTAATTACAAGCGGTATAAAAAGAAGTTTTGCAATACCTGTTAAAAAGACTACCGGCAGAAAGACAATTACTGTTGTTAAAGTCGAAACAAAAATCGGAGCTGCAACTTCCTGCGCCGCATCGAGAGTAGCTTGAATTTTACTTATATTATCTTTTTTCATCAGTGTATAATGCCTGGAAATATTTTCAAGTTCTACTATTGAATCATCTACAAGTCTTCCAATGCCAAGCGCCAATCCTCCCAGTGTCATAATATTTAAAGATGTATCTGTAAATCTGAAGAAAATGAAAGTAACAAGGATAGAGAGAGGTGTTGCGATAAATATTATTAAAGTACTTCTGAAGTTTCTGATAAAAATGATAATGATAGCTGTAGCAAGCAGCGCCCCCAGTGCACCTTCCCTAATAAGTTCCGAAATTGATTCCCTTATATACAAGCTCTGGTCAAAAGAAGTTGTTGCCGTTACATTAGCCGGCACATCTCTCAAGTTTTTTAACTGTTTTTTAATTCTATCTACAACATCCACAGTATTTGCCCCCGGTGTTTTTTGCACACGCAATACAACTCCATGTTTTCCATTTGTTCTCATAATTTGTGTCTGTTCCTGATACGAATCCTCAACGCGGGCAACATCTCTAATACGAACCGGAATATTATTAACATTCTTAATTATTACATCTCCAATTGGTTCGACTACATTAAACTGACTTTCAGTTTTCAAGGAAAAATCCCAAACTCCTGTTTTTAGACCTCCTGAGGGGAGAAGCAAATTTGATGTTTGAATTGCCTGAACAACCTGCTGAAGAGAAAGATTTGAAGCCTCCACTCTATTTCTGTCAACCGTTATATGAATCTCTCTTATTTTCCCTCCCGTAACCTGTGCATTGTGCATAAGCGACACCGGAAAGATGTTCCAACTGAGGTTCGATAATGTTATATGCTAAATCATACAAATCACGTTCATCCATATCACTGCTTACGGCAACTGATATAACGGGCATATTAGTAATATCGAATTTAGAAACGACCGGATTCGAGACCTCAATAGGAAGCTGGTTCATTATACGGTTAACTTTTTGAATTACATCAACCATCCCAATATTGATATCCGTGTCCCAGTTAAAAAATATTCTTACCTGCGAAGAACCTTCTCTCGTTCTTGAAGAGATATAATCCACGTCATTAGTTGAGCTTACTGCTCTTTCGATAGGCACAGTGACGCTTTGCTCCATATCCAGCAGACCTGCACCCGTATAAAAGGCAGAAGTTGTAACGCTTGGTATCTGTATATCGGGCAGCATATCTATCGGCAGCTGGAAAAAGGAAACCATACCAAGAACAAAAACTGCAACTGAAGCCATCTGTGTAGTAATTGGATATTTCAGTGCAAGCCAGGTTAGCCACATAAAATTTACAAATTAACTATTTGGAAACAGCAAAGCAGAAGACACAGCTTTTAATTTACAATTTTCACTTTTCCTTCTTCTCTAACCAATTCCTGTCCTACAGAAATAATTTTATCGTTCTCTTTTATGCCTGAAACAATTTCTTTTTTGTTCTCCGATACAATTCCTGTTTGGACATAATTTTTAATTGCAGTATTTTCGTTATTAACCACAAAAACAAATTCGCCTTTCTCATCTTTCCGTACACATTGTTCCGATAAAATTAAAACATCGTAATGTGTTTCCAGATCAATTTTCACTTTAGCAAACATACCGGGTTTCAGCGAATTTTCTTTATTATCTATATGAATTTCCGCCTGCATTGTTCTTGTTGCAAGGTCAACCGACTGAGCAATCTGCTGAAAAACTGCTTCAAAAGTTTGTCCGGGATAAGCATCTGTTGTTTCCTGAACGGTTTTGATATCATTCAACATCGTAATATTTTTTTCCGGTACGTTCACCATAATCTTTAGTTTACTTATATCCGAAAGAATAAAAATCGAGTTCTGCGAAGAAGACGATACAAGAGCCCCTCTATCGAGATGTCTTTTTGTTATATATCCGCTGAAAGGAGCTGTAATATTACAATACCCGAGTTGTATCCGTGCATTATCATAATTAGCTTCAGCCGTTTGAACTTGTGCTTCGGATACCTTAACAAGTGTATAGGCATTATCAATTTCCCCTTGGCTTGTTAGTCCTTTTTCAAACAAGGCAAAAAGACGTTCATAATTTATTTTGTTGTTTTCCAGATTTGCTTTTGCCTGCTTCAGCTGGCCTTCTGTTAATTTAACAGATTGTATATACTGGCTTTTATCAATAACAGCAAGTAATTTTCCCCTATGTACATAATCGCCAATATCGACAAAAATATTTTGTATGTTTCCGGTAATCCGTGAATAAATGCTTGTTTGCTGAATAGGTAATATATCACCTGAAAGTATCAATGTATTCGATATATTTCCCCTCTCTGGAAGAATAACCTAAACAGTCTGGGGAGGAGCCGCCGGTTTTTGCGACGCTTTAATATTTTCGCTTACTCTATAGTAGATAAGAACTGAGGCGGCTAAAGCCAAAATTATAAAAAATAAAATGAATAGTTTTTTCTTTTTACTCATATTTTCAATTGATAAAATTTGGGAATTATAGACTTTAATACAATTCAAAAAGAATTAAAAAAAAAGGCAGGATTTTCTTATTAATTGAATATCATATACCCAGAAAAAAAAACTATTTTATAAGTGTCATTTTCCTTATTTCAGAATAATCTCCCATTTGTAATCTGTAAAAATAAACTCCGCTCGGCAATCTGCTACCGTCAAAACTTACCTGATAAGTCCCCGGCTGATATTTCCCGTTTACAAGTGTAGACAACTCCTTTCCTAAAACATCATATATCTTTAAAGTTACATTACTGACTTTAGTTCTGAATTCTGAATACTGAAATCCAATAATTGTCGAAGCGTTGAACGGGTTCGGATAATTTTGAAATAATTCAATATTCCCGGGTACTATTTCGGAAATTTTTTTCACGAATACTCCTCCGCCGTTTGTGGAATGAAGAATTAAGCCATCTGAATAAGGTAATCCTCCGCATACAAACCAATTGTTTGCATCTATCAACTTACTTCCCGCAAGTATACTCTCGGAATAGATTTTATAAGTTAACCATGTCTCTCCATAGTTACTTGTCCCGAAAACATAAAATGAATCTGTAGAATTTCCATAGCAAATTCCTTTTCCGGTTGTGCTTACAAAATCCACACCCAGCAAAAGAAGGTCTCCATGATTAGAAAAATTCGTAATTTGAAACCAGTTATTACCGCTGTTTGTTGTTTTATAAATTCTGTTAGGAATACTTTTATATTGAGGGTATCCTGCAGCCAAAACAAAACCCGTCTGATTATCAATAAAATCAATATCAAATACCGAACCTAAACCGGAAAGATTAATGATTTGCCAATTATTTCCATTGTCAGCAGTTTTCAATATCACCGCACCCGAAGTATCCTCACCGACAACGAAACCCGTACTGACATTCAGAAAACAAATAGAATTTAATGAAAGCATCGAGCCGGATATTAAACATCCCTCCCAGTTCAGACCGCCGTCGGTAGTTTTAAGCAATGAATAAGGCGGTCCAATAGAACTTTTACATCCTATCACATAGCCGGTATCAAGGTTAAAGAAATGCATATATGAAAGATAATAGATATTCGACGGAATATTTCCATAAGTACACCAATTTTGCCCTCCGTTTGTTGTTTTCAAAAATAAACCCCGGTAATTATCAAGTGCATCCATTCCAAGTAAGTATTTTTCACACCTAATATTTATTCGTCGCGGCAAACTATTCTCTAATTTATCACGGAATATTTGTAGTATTTCCTTTTGGTTTGCAAGATTCCTGTCTGTAAATATTTCTGTGCCGCTTGTCACATTATACGCCCCGCTGATATATCCCGTCTGTGAATTAAGAAATTGTACACAGACCAATGACCTTGCAGTATCCGGTATGCCTGCAGGATTCCAGGAAACACCTGCATTTGTTGTATAATATCCTTTTGCAAAAGGTTGTATACCTAATCCCCATCCTCCAGTAAAACCTGTCATTGAATTCGTAAAATCAATCGTAAGAAGCAATCCTCTGTCAGTAATTGTCTGATGTGCCCACTGTGCATTGCATAAGGAAAATAAAAAAAGGAATATTAATAATGTAATGAAATATTTCATTCCGGGGTTCTTTAAATTTCCGGAAATTTAAGTAAAATAAATTTGATAATAAATAACAAAATGCTGAAGATTACAACATTATGCGGACTTTTCGTAACGTTCTAATTATATTCTGTTTACTTTAAAATGATTTACTTTTTACCTTTGTCTTTTTTATCCTTTTGTTTGTCTTTCTTGTTTATATCATCATCGGATTTTTTATTCACATTTCCTTTGTCTTTATCAACAGATTTCTTATCTTTATCTTTTTTTTCTCCTTTATCCTCTTTCTTTTGCTGTTTATCCTCTTTTTTCAGCTTTTGTTCTTCTTTTTTCAATTCCTTCTCTTCTTTTTGAAGTTTCTTCTCCTCTTTTTTTAATTCCTTTTCTTCCTGTTTCAGTTCTTTTTCTTCCTGTTTCAATTTACTTTTTTCTTCTTTCGTTATTTTTTTCGCATCTTTGTAGGAAACAAGTTTTTCCGGTTTCGACACAGGCTCTTTTCTTACATCCTTGGTCTTTTTAAACGCTGGTGTAAAAATTGCAAGTGAATCGTTTTTCAGACCTATCTCATCTTTTTTGCCTACATTTTTAATTTTAACTTTTTCTATTTTCTTACCGGCAGCTTCTTCAATAGATGATACATCAGGTCCTTTATTAATTACCGTTTTGTTTTTTAATCATAACACCGTCAATTTTTGACATTTCTTTTATCATAATTTTATTCTTATTCTCTACTACCTGATATCTATATTTGTTTACAGAAGGCTGTGTAAAATTCTTTTTTTCTACAACCGTAAATCTTTCTTCGTCCAATGACGGAACATTTACAGCATCGTTTTCGATATATGTTCCAGGTGGAATAGGAGACTAGGCAATATGTTCATTATCTTCCCGCCATTCTACCCATGCCGGCGACCATACTGTTCCAGGCAGCCAAACCCAGCCAAGGGTTGTGTCGTTTGTCCATCTGCCGTAGTGGCTAGTAATTTCTTCCTGAACATTCTCCCCTTTAAAATACCATCCTTCATCGGTATTTAGCCATTGTCCGTTTGTGTAAGGAATATATTCCTGAACCTGTTCATCAATTTTGGAGGAAATAAGTTCTTTTGCCGGACGCCAGACAAAGAGGTTCATTAACTCCTCGCTTGTCTGTGCGTATACAGTACTTACTCCTAAAACGGACGACATGAACCTATTATATTCTTTAAGTTCCCTTGAAGCGCTTTTTTTCTTCATATCTAAACCCAGTGCTTCCAGGTTAATTTCTACCCACTCACCATAGGGGGATAGCTCGGTATAAAAATAATTATAATCAACAGTAAATAAATCTTCATTGGCTTCCGTAAATCCTGTAACACTTGTAAATTCTAAAGTTTGCTGTTCGTCTTTAGTAGTTTTATCCGAGTCTTTAGAACAGGAAAAAATTAAAAGTGCGAGGGCGATAAAAAATAATAATTTAACATTTCTCAGGATAGAATTTTTTTTCATAACATACTCCTTTAAATTTTTTTTAAATATAAAATGATTTTAACTAAGTTAAAAACCTTTTTTAGCAGAGAGAGAGGGATTCGAACCCCCGGTGACGTTGCCGCCACAACGGTTTTCAAGACCGCCGCTTTCGACCGCTCAGCCATCTCTCTATATTACAAAAATAGTCAAATTAAAAGGTTTGTTCAATCGAGAACGGATGGGGTATGAATGATGAATAGACCACAAAAGTCTTTATTGGTTTATAAATTTCAATAAAAGGATTAATTATGAATTTGGTTATAAAATGAGGTTAGTAAGTAAATATATACTTTTACAATTTCAGAAAAAAAGAGGGTGTTCCTTAACACTCTCTCGATATGTCTTAAAATTTTAGCGCGGTATTATTTCGATGTTATTGCTAAGTAAAATATTATTATCATCATCCAGAAGTGAAACTTTATATGTACCGGGAGTGTCGAATTTAAGATTCTTTTTATCCTGAAAATATATATAATCAAATGATGGGTCTACCGAAAAAGGCACTTTCTTGATAAATTTTTCTTTTATGGAATAGCCGTCAGCATCTTTAATTTTTGAAATCCTTATAGATACGTCTCTTGCACCAATTACCTCCCCGGCATCTCGCAAGTCAACCATTACAGTCAGCCATCCTGTTGTAAAACGGTCGCTTTTACCAATTTCCTTGCTGTTTCTGTAATCTTCACAAAAATATAATTTACCGTTTAATGTACCTTCTGTTTTATATGTCTTTTCATCGGAAGATTTGTACTTTTCTTTGTCTTTCTTTATTTCTTTATCAACATCCTTAATTGTTTCCACAATTTCTTCTTTCTTTTCTTTGGCAGCCTTATATATAAAATATCCGCCAATTAATATTCCGATTATAAGAACAAAAGCAATGATTCCGCATCCTATAAAAAGCCCTGTTTTAGATTTTTTTTGTCCCGGGGGAGTATACTGCGGATATGAACTTTGTGTATAATCGGTTTGTGACGGAGGAGGTGGAGGAGGAGGAATGTTTGAAAAACCGGAAGTGTCCTGAAAGTAATTTTTGTTTTCCATTTTCTTTCATTTTTGATTAATAGAAATATTGTTTGTTGTTTTTCTTTATTTTGTAAAATATTTAAAAATAATTATTTAAAAACAATATAAATAAAAAGTAATAAATATAAATATAAGATTATGAGCGAAAAATTGTGAGGTATCATCATAATATGATAAACGAGCGAAAAATTGTGTAACTAAAGGTTTAATCATTGGATTATTACCGGTTCAGGATGCAGCCTTACGGCAAATTTATCGTAAACTTTTTTTTCGATTTCCTTTGAAAGTTCGAGAAGGGCTTTTGTTGTCCCGCCTTTATTGATTAATGCAAGAGAGTGCTTCGATGAAATTCCGACGTTGTTTTTTTCGTAACCTTTGTGAAATCCTGCGTTTTCAATTAAACAAGCGGCGGGTATCTTGTATCCTGCAGGTGTTTTATGAATAATCGGTAAAAGTTCCGATACTTTAGGATTTCCGAGAATAAGGGCAAAACGTTCAACAAACTTGTTATATTCTTCCTGGTTTAAAATTGGATTAAGAAAAAACGAGCCGCAGGAAACAGAATCTGAATCATTTTCATCTGTAATCATCGACTTTTTTTTTCTTATGTTTAATACTGCTTTTCTTATAGTCCGTAATTTTTCGGTGTTTGTTTTAAGATTGTTATAATTTGTATTACCGTCAATATATTTTTTTAATTCTTCGTATTTGATTTCCGGTTCTTTATCTCTTTCCAGAACAAAAGTAACTTCCGTAATAATATATTTATCTTTGTCTTCATTTTTAAATCTGCTTTGTCTGTAAGCAAATTTGCAGTCATTATTATTAAATTCTATAACTTCAAGTATAGTTTTATCCAGCGCTTTTACATACTGAATTGTATTACTTACCTCCCGCCCGTATGCCCCGACGTTTTGAATAGGGGTTGCACCAACGGTGCCGGGAATTCCGGAAAGACTTTCTATACCTGTAAAATTATTTTCCACGGTGTAATTTACAAAATTATCCCAGTTTTCCCCTGCTGCAACGGTTATACGATTGTTTTGAATGGTAATTCCTTTAAGATTAATTTTTATAACTATACCGTCAAAACCCTCATCGGAAAAAATTATATTGCTGCCTCCGCCAAGGACCTGCAGACGGAAATTCTTCCCGTTTGCATATTTTAAGGTTTCGATTATATCATTAATAGTGTTACATTCGATAAAATATTTTGCAGGACCGCCGAGTTTTATCGTAGTATAATGAGAGAGATTAATATTTTGCTTCAGAGAAATCAAATCTCGGAAAGAAGAATGGAAAATTTGTTAAAAAGTTTTAAAGAATATGAATGTATAGTTTCATGTTTGAATTAGTATGCTGAATAAAGTTTCTTATTTGAGCATTGGAATATGTATATCAAACTTTTTAGCATTTTCAATCGCTTCCTCATATCCTGCATCCGCATGTCTGATAATTCCCATTGCAGGGTCATAATTAAGGCACCGTTCAAGCTTTATTTCCGCTTCTTCGGTCCCGTCAGCAACAATTACCATACCGGCGTGAATTGAATTTCCAATTCCGACGCCGCCTCCATGATGAAGCGAAACCCATGATGCACCTCCGACAGCATTTAAAGCAAAATTAAGTATTGGCCAATCTGCGATAGCATCCGAGCCGTCTTTCATTTTCTCAGTCTCCCGGTTTGGTGAGGCTACGCTTCCGCAATCAAGGTGGTCTCTTCCTATTACTATCGGGGCGGATACTTTTCCGGTTCTTACAAGTTCATTAAATTTTTTTCCTGCTTTTGCCCGAGCACCATAACCAAGCCAGCAGATTCGTGATGGAAGTCCCTGAAAATGGACTTTTTCTTTCGCTGCAATCAGCCAGTTGTGAAGCGATTTATCATCAGGAAATAATTCCATAATTGCATCATCCGTAGCATAAATATCTTCGGGTTTACCAGACAAAGCTACCCATCTGAACGGACCTTTTCCCTCGCAGAATAGAGTTCTGATATATTCCGGAACGAACCCGGGAATATTGAAGGCATTTT
>Ga0194125_10000433_pt1 | contig 69957 bp, 65 predicted proteins | sample TA2KigC250mmetaG_FD_148626 | JGI IMG/M metagenome (GOLD analysis project Ga0194125, IMG submission 148626) | Freshwater microbial communities from Lake Tanganyika, Tanzania - TA2015034 Kigoma Deep Cast 250m | ecosystem: Environmental > Aquatic > Freshwater > Lake | place: Tanzania: Lake...
TAGCTTCAGGTGCTGCCTTTACTCCAGATGCAGGTAACTTGGATCCACGACTGGATCATACCGTAGGTCGTAGAGGTATCCCTTACTTGGATTGGATGGATCACCCAGGTCAAGCTTGGATCCGTAACCAGCCCAATGCAGGACCATACTCTCCAAAGAAGTATGTGTATGCTAAGTCTGAAGCAGGAACCTTCCAAGACAACTCTTCCTGGACCCCAGGTTATACAGGAATCAACTTCATGATCATCCGTTTTGCAGACATCCTATTGCTTGCTGCAGAAGCTGAGATCGAAGTTGGAAGCTTGGAAAAAGCACGTGAGTATGTAAACCGTGTGAGAACTAGAGCAATCAACTCTTTCCTTAAGAGATCCAATGGTACCAATGCTGCCAACTACGTGATTAGCACATACAACACAGCTTGGACCAGCAAGGCTACTGCCCAGTTGGCCGTGCGTCACGAGCGTCTCCTTGAATTGGGTATGGAAGGACATAGATTCTATGACTTACAGCGTTGGGGTACTGCTCAAGCGGAATTGGATTTCTACTTTGCTTACGATGGAGTGAAACTTGCTTCTGCCTTGGGTGGATCCAAGTATGCCGACAAGTTTAAGTGGGTTCCCATCCCTCAAGATCAAATTGACCTAGTAGGTAAGGATATCTTGGTTCAAAACCCGGGTTTCTAAGCTTACTTAGTTATAAAATTTAAAGAGAAGGTTTTCGGACCTTCTCTTTTTTATTGTACTTCGCTAACTTTATTTTTTTCCATAGGGGAATGTGTTATTTTTCTACTCTAATCCCGAAGCTGCATTCAGATGAGTAAGATTTCCTTTCTCCCCTACGTATTTGTTGTCCTAAGTTTTACTGCTTGTCAACAAAAAGATTCGCTTTTTGAACACAAGTCCCCGGAAGAAACGGGTATCGATTTCAACAATGAAATCATCGAATCGGATAGTTTCAATATCCTTACCGACGAATACATATTTAATGGAGGGGGAGTTGCAACCGCGGATTTTGACCGGGATGGATTACCCGATTTATTTTTTACGGGCAATCAAGTACCCAACCGACTGTATTTAAATCAAGGAAAATTTACTTTTAGTGATGTATCTGAAGATGCTGGTATCATGGCAACCGATAGGTGGTGCACTGGGACGGTAGTGGTAGATATCAACGAAGACGGTTGGCCCGACCTCTACGTGGCTACTGCCATGAAAAAAGGTCCTGGGGAAAGAAATAACCTACTTTTTGTGAATCAAGGCAAGGATGCTCAAGGCGTACTTAGATTTAAAGAGATGGCTAGTCAGTACGGCATTGCCGATCCTGGTAATTCCATGGGAGCAGCTTTTTTGGATTACGATTTGGATGGAGACTTGGATCTTTACGTGTTGAATAATGAGCAATTGGCCATTAAACCCACCAATTTCAAGGAAAAAATCACCGATGGTTCTGCTATCAACAACGATTCCTTTTATAAAAACAATGGGGATGGCACCTTTACCAATGTAACCCTAGAAGCTGGGATAACCTACGAGGGCTTTGGATTGGGACTGGCCATAGGGGATGTAAATAACGACGGATGGCCCGACATCCATGTCAGCAACGACTACATTACCAACGATATCCTATATATCAATAATCAAAACGGTACCTTTTCCAATAAAACTAAGGAAGTCCTTCGACACCAAAGCCAATTCTCCATGGGCTCTGATATGGCAGACCTTACCAACGATGGCTTGCCTGACCTGATCACCATCGACATGCTAGGAGAGGATAGCTATAGAAAGAAGACTACCATTGGAAAAAACGTTTACCAGACCTACATCAACAACGAGCAGTTTGGCTACGAATACCAATACGTTCGAAATATGTTGCACATCAATAATGGTCCTGGTATCCCTTTCAGCGAAGTAGGAATGCTTTCTGGAGTGTATCAAACCGACTGGAGCTGGGCCCCCTTAATGGCTGACATAGACAACGATGGAAGACGAGATTTGTTGATCACCAATGGATTTCCACGAGATATCACCGATAAGGATTTTGCCAATTATAGAGCGGATGTAGGCAATATTGCCTCAATAAGGCAATTGCTAGATTCTATACCCATAGTTAAAATACCGAATTATGCCTACAGGCAAGTGGGAGAATTAGCCTTCGAAGACGTGGGAGAGACTTGGGGATTAAATCAGCCTTCTTTTTCCAATGGTGCCGTTTTAGTCGATTTAGACCTTGATGGCGATTTGGATTATGTGGTCAACAATATCAATGATCCTGCCTTTGTATTTGAAAATAAGCTCAACCAGAAAAAAGAAAAGCCCAATTACCTCAGAGTAAAACTCAAAGGAAATAAAAAGAATCCTGATGGTCTTGGCGCAAAGGTTTGGATCACCTACAACCAAGACCAATTGGGCTATCAAGAAATGCAGGTGGTAAGGGGATACATGTCTTCCACAGAGCCGATTATTCATTTTGGTGTAGATAGCAGCAAGATAGTAAAGGAAGTACTGGTGATGTGGCCCGATGGAAAGGTCAACCGCGTAACGGATGTTGGGTCCAACCAAGTCATAGAAATGGATTATGCATCCGCCTCTGCTGGAACTACTTCGGTAGCAGTAAAAAACTTGGAAGAAGCAAATCAATTGCTGACTGAAGTATCCGCCTCTTTGGGGATAGATTACCTACATCAAGAAGACGACAAAATTGATTTTAACGTACAGCGTACTCTTCCTCACAAACTATCTCAATATGGGCCCACCTTGGCAGTTGGTGACTTGAATGGGGACGGAAGAGAGGATGTCGTGATTGGATCTTCTGCAGGCTTTGCTCCGGTGTGGTATAGCCAAAACCAAGACGATAGTTTTTCCAAGAAAGAATTGCTCCCCAAAGAGTCTATTCGAGAAGAAATCACGGGTATTCTCCTTTTTGATTTGGATCAAGATCGAGACCTAGACATGTATTTGGTTTCGGGCAGCGCTGAGTTTGTTCCCAACGCTCCTGAATATCAGGACAGGCTCTATCTCAACGATGGCAGGGGTAATTTTAGTCTGGATAAAAGAGCTAGTCTTCCTCTAGCAAACGGCAGCGTAGTTCGCGGAGCAGACATAGATGGAGATGGATGGATGGACCTTTTTGTAGGGGGGAGAAGTCCTATAGGTCAATATCCCTTAGCAGAAAAGAGCTTCCTTTTGAAAAATCAAGGAGGAACCTTGGTGGATGCTACCTCTATCTGGCTTCCTGGATTAGAAAAAATAGGCATGATTACCGATGCGCTTTTCTCTGATGTCAATGCCGATGGAAAAGTAGATTTGGTGGTAGTGGGGGAATTGATGCCGATTACCGTGCTACTCAATACAGGAAATGCTTTCCAACTGGCCAAAGAGACTGGCTTGGAATCCTATACCGGTTGGTGGAATTCTATAGCCAGCGCTGACCTTGATCAAGACGGAGATTCAGATTGGATTGTAGGAAATCTAGGTGCTAATAATGCCTATCATCCTTCTGCGGATCGGCCGGTGAAGGTTTATGCCAAAGATTTTGATGCGAATGGTTCGGTGGATCCCATTTCTTTTGCCTACTACAAGGAAAAAATTGGAGGGGAATATCAGGCTTTTCCAAGTCATTTCTGGGACGATTTGATTGGCCAAAGCCCCATGTTTAGACGAAAATTTGATCGCTACAAGTATTTTGCCAAGAGTACTGAGCAGACCTTTTTTACCGAAGAGGAAAAAAAGGATGCCCGAGTATTCACAGGAACATTTGATCGTTCGGTATGGGTAGAAAACCTTGGTGGCGGGAAGTTTTCTATTCATGAATTACCGATACAAGCACAGCTAGCTCCGATGAATGGTATCGTTGCAGACGATTTTAATGGAGACGGCTATACTGACCTGATGATGGTAGGTAACGATTATGGAAATGAAGTTTTCATTGGTCGATTAGACGCCTCTATAGGTTGGATCCTTTTGGGCAACGGGAAAGGTGAATTGAAGTACATGCCAGGCAGAGCAAGTGGATTTATGGTGCCTGGAGATGCCAAAGCCTTGGTCAAGTTGAGTACTGCCAATGGATCGATGTTGTATTTGGCTTCTCAAAATCGGTCTAAATTGTTAGCCTTCGCAGGAAAGAATTCCAATCTTCGTAACCTTTTACCTCCTGTCGAAGCTATGGCTGTGGTGCTGGATTTTGCAGACGGTAGAAAACAACGGGTCGACCTGGGTTTAGGGGCAGGCTTTGCCTCTCAATCCAGTAGGGTCATCTCCCTGCCCGCAGGAGTCTCTGCGGTAAAAATGATTACCTATCAGGGCAAGGAAGTTCCTTTGAGTCTCCCTACTACCAATTGATCAGCGGTAGAGTGCTCCAGGCCTAGCCTGACAAATATCTTCCATCAGTTCGGCCACCTTGTCGGTGACGTCCTCAAAATACCGCTTTCCTTTTTCGGGAGAGGATTTTTTTGGATTTCCAATCCCAGTGTCTTCGGTCACCTCTGACCATTTTCGTTCTGCCCAGGCCCATTTTTCCCGAATGCCTCGGATGACTGATTTTTTTTCTTTTCCTTCTCCTGCCTCGGTCAAGGGGGCAACCAGCTCGGGGTGAAGGTATTGAATCAGGGAAGTTTCCATTTCGTCAGCATGGTCTCCCCCTTCTTCAAAGTATTTGTTTTTATCCAGAGCCTGAAACCAGTTGCTGGTGAAAAGCAGCATGGAGGGGAACTTCAGTCCAAGTTCGCGCAGCATGGGCTGAAAATTATTGCCCCCGTGGCTATTCAAGATCAATAATTTCTTTAGACCCTGTCTTTCCAGTACGGTGATGATGTCCTGCAGGATAATCAATTGCGTGCTTGGATTGAGATTGATGTCTAGGTAGATATCGGATTGTCCCGTATTTACCCCGAAAGGGATGCAAGGAAGGACCACTACTTTATTTCCCTTGTCCCAAGCTTTCCTTGCTCCTTCCTGGGCTATCGCATCTGCTTCGTAGCAGTCTGTACCATAGGGAAGGTGGTAATTGTGTGCTTCAGTAGCACCCCAGGGCAAAATAGCAAGGTCGTAGCGGAAGGTTTTTAATGATTTCCAACTAGCCTCTCTTAACAGGTATGGTCGCATGGATTTGTTTGGAGTATTTAGATGAAAGAAGGGATTATTTGACGCAAAATGTATAATTTAACTCCTTGAATCTAAAATACAATCCATGTCCCATAGAAGAAAGTTTATTAAGCAATCTTTGCTCGGATCCGCCCTAATTTTACCTGGCATGGCTTCCTTAGATGCTGTGGCAGGTCCTAGCCGGACTAGGAAGACAGAAAAGCCTTTGATCCTTTCCACCTGGGATCATGGAATTCCTGCCAATGCCAATGCTTGGGAAAAATTGAAAAATACGGGGAGTATCTTAGACGCCGTCGAAGCTGGGGTTAGAACAACAGAATTGGACATGGAAAATCTTTCTGTAGGCTTGCAAGGGCTTCCAGATCGGGAAGGGATCACCACCTTAGATGCCTCCATCATGTGTGGGGATGGGTCTTGCGGTTCTGTAGCCTTTGTCCGGCAAGTGAAACACCCCATTTCCTTAGCTCGTGCAGTGATGGAAAAAACTCCCCACGTGATGATGGTAGGCGAAGGGGCTAGGCAGTTTGCCCTAGCACAAGGCTTTCCTATGGAACCCGAAGTGCTGAGTCCCAAAGCGCAACAAGAATATGACAAATGGAAGATGCATAGCAAGTACAAGCCCGTGATCAATAGAGAGAATCACGATACCATCGGGATGATTGGACTGGATGCGGCAGGGAAGTTGGCCGGTAGCTGTACTACCAGTGGATTGGCCTATAAAATGCATGGAAGGGTGGGTGATAGTCCCATCATTGGAGCGGGTTTATTTGTGGACGACCAAGTGGGCGCAGCCACAGCTACTGGATTGGGAGAATCTATCATTCGAATTTGTGGAAGTTTTCTAATTGTGGAATTGATGCGACAGGGGAGAAGCCCACAGGAAGCCTGCGAAGAAGCGGTGAGAAGATTGGTAGCCAAAAACAAACAAATTGAAGATATTCAAGCTGGTTTTTTAGCCATGAATACAGAAGGAGAAGTGGGTGCATTTGCCGTACACCCTGGATTTACCTTTGCCAAAGCCACAGGAGCAGGCAATGTCTTGATGAATGCAGGTAGTCATTTTAAACCATGAGTAAGATCCTTCTTGAAGCCCCGGTATTTTCAGTAAAAGCCGCACTGGATGCTGCCCACTTAGGCATAGATCGATTGGAGTTGTGCTCCAATTTCCCGGAAGGAGGCGAAACGCCCAGTGCAGGCATGCTAAAAGTTTTAAAGAGCGAACTCGATATTCCCATCTTTGTGATGATTCGACCGAGAGGGGGTGATTTTGTTTATTCAGCGAAGGAATTGTGGGTAATGAAACAGGACATACAACTTCTAGGAGATTTAGGTGCCGATGGATTTGTGTTTGGGGCTTTGGATACCAAGGGGTATGTGCAAGAGTCCGCTTGCGAATCCTTGCTTAGGGCTGCCGGTTCTAAGCCGTGTACCTTTCATAGGGCATTTGACGCATCGGTGGACTTACAAGATTCCTTGAAAAAAATCAAGGCGCTTGGCTTTCAACGAATCTTAACCTCAGGAGGAAAAAATTCCCTCAGCGAGGGCTTGGAAATTGTAGCCGACCTCTTGGCGCAAGCCAAGGATGCGCTAATAATCCTTCCAGGTGGGGGACTGAAGCCGGAACATCTTCCTATATTGAAGCAAACGGGGTATCTCAAGGAAATCCACGCTTCCTGCAAGCAGTTGCTTGAGGCAGAAAATCAATTTATTAATCTTGAGCTTTCTTTTTCTTCTTCCCCTGTAGATTTTTCCAAGCACTTGGGTATAAATCCTCAACGTGTGGTTGAATTTAAATCTCATTTGTAAAGGATTATGTGAATGCATTGGGGAATCTTTCTTGTGTTCATGATTTTTTTATTCGCTTGTCAACCTATAGCTGAGCGAAAGCAGCCTCCTCCCAGCTTGTACCAGCTGTCCCAATCCGATCTAGATCTCTCGGGCGAACAATTGGCCAAGGGATACTGTGCGGCATGTCACTTGATGCCTTCTCCAGATATTTTGAATAAGGCTACCTGGGCCAAGGTGCTTCCTGATATGAGGAAGCGGATGGGACTTTACTTGGAGGAAGATTTTGGATCTACCCTCCCTGAAGACGAAGGGGTGCCAGACGGGATTTATTCCAAAACCCCGTACATCACGAGGGAGAATTGGCAGAAATTGGAGGCCTATTACTTGGAGAATGCACCGGAATCCCCCTTACCCCAGGACCCAAAACAAACTCCTCAATTGGGAATTCCTGGATTTAAATTGGAAATTCCTGAATTTCCTAAGGTTCGCTCCAGCTTAACTACCCTATTGACCATACATCCCCAGTCGGGAGATCTACTCGTAGGACACAGATTTAAAGCATTGTTTTGGCTGGATTCCAAGAAAGGATTTGCCACAATAGATTCCTTACCCACTGCTGTAGCACCGGTAGATCTACATTGGAATTCCGATCGCTCCTTTGACTTACTTGCCATGGGATTGATGGATCCCGCCAACGATTCTTTAGGTATTCTTTCACATTTTTCTAGGGACACAAAGCGCTGGAAGGATCTGCCTGTATTGGATCGACTCATGCGTCCGGTGGATATGGAGGTAGGGGATTGGAACCTGGATGGGAAGCGGGATTACGTGGTCTCTCAATTTGGAAACCATTTGGGAAAACTCAGCTTGTTTCTCAGCGAAGGCAAGGGATGGAAGGAAGTGATCTTAAAAAATGAGCCAGGTGCTAGAAGGTCCTTGGCGGTAGACTATGACCAAGATGGGGATTTGGATATCCTGACCTTGATGACGCAAGCAAAGGAAGCACTCTTACTTTTTTATAATCAGGGAGATGGCAAATTTAAGGAGAAGCAACTTTTGGCCTTTCATCCCGCTTTTGGTTCTAGTGATTTTCGTTGGGAAGATATGGATGGAGATGGAAAAAAAGAAATTATTTTGGTCAATGGGGACAACGCAGATCAAAGTCAAATCTTAAAAAAATACCATGGCGTTCATATTTTCACTTCCACTACGGAGGGCGCATTTGAGGAAGCCTGGTTTTACCCCATGCATGGAGCAAGCGGATTAGAACTTGGAGATTTTGATCAGGATGGGAAAAAGGACCTATTTGTCATTTCTTTTTTTCCAGACAAAAACCAAGTTCCTAGCCAAAATTTGCTCTTTTTTAAGCAGACGAAGTCCTTAGCATTTACACCTTTTTCCCTGGATAAGCAGGTAGATGGACATTGGCTGACCCTTACTCAGGGGGATTTGGACCTAGATGGAGACCAAGATGTGGTGGTAGGCGCATTTGCTTTTGATCAGCTCTACCAGGCACCTAAAGAGCGTTGGAAGCCCTTTATTATCTTTAGAAATACCCTGAAGCCATAATTTAGGCTTTAGTAGAAGACTCTATTGCCAGAAGGATGTCTTGGAGGATATCCTCGGGATGTTCTAATCCTACAGAAATTCTAACCAATCCATCCGAAATGCCTACTCTTTGCCTTTCCTCTTGGGTCAATTTGCTATGTGTAGTAGAAGCCGGATGGGTGACGATACTTCGACTGTCTCCCAGATTGGGAGTAACAGAGATCATCTGTAGCTGATCGATAAAGCGTTGTGCTCGTGCTAGGCCTCCTTTTAGGCTTAGGGTCAAGATTCCTCCTCCTGCTTTCATTTGCTTAAGAGCCAATTCGTGCTGGGGATGGGATTTTAAAAATGGATATTTCACCCGTTCTATTTCGGGATGTCCTTCCAAGGTTTGAGCTAGGGTGAGGGCACTTTCACAATGTCTATCCATTCTTATCGCTAGGGTCTCCAAGCTTTTGGAAAGGATCCAGGCATTGAACGGGGATAGGGATGGGCCTGTATGCCGGGTGAAAAATTGCACCTCCTGTATGAGTTCTTTTTTTCCAAGAATCAATCCTCCTAAGACACGACCCTGTCCATCCATGTATTTGGTGGCGCTGTGGGTGACCAGGTGAGCCCCCCATTTGGCGGGCTGCTGCAGGTAAGGGGTGGCAAAACAGTTATCGACTACCAAAATTAAACCGTGGGCTTTTGCAAATTCTCCAGCCCATTCCAAGTCAATAATTTCTAAGCCTGGATTTGAGGGGGTTTCTAAAAAAAGCATTTTGGTATTGGGCTGTACGAGTTTTTCCCAGTTTTTGTAATCGGAAATATCCCCATACGTAGAGCTAATTCCCCACTTAGGAAATACGCGCGTCAGCAGCTGATGGGTAGAGCCAAACAAGGACCTCGAGGCCAAGATATGGTCCCCCTGTTGCAGTAAAGAAGCAATACTCCCAAACATGGCAGCCATCCCCGAGGCGGTAGCAATGCCTCCCTCCGTACCTTCTGCCGCACATACTTTTTCTATTAGTTCTGCGGTATTAGGATTGGAATACCTAGAATAGATATTGCCTGGGATTTCATCTGCAAACATGGCTCGTGCCTCTTCTGCTGATTCAAAAGTAAAGCTTGAACTTAGGTACAATGCAGTAGCATGTTCCCTTTGGTTGGACCGTTGTTGGATGCGAATGGCGTCGGTTTCGAAATGAGGCATGGCAAGGGGTTGTTTAGCTTTTATCCAAGACTACCTGATGAAAAAGAAAATTTTCCGGAGAAGGGAAAAGAAACATCAAACTGGTAGAGAGGTGTCTTCCATTTATAGTTCCCGCCTCGGGTAGGATTTGGCACCTTACTCCCCAAGGGGGAGGGTTGCCAGAGGGTCAGGGAGCCTAGTCTCTCGCCTCTTCTTTATAAAATCAGTGTGTTAGATCGAGTACAAAGAAATAAGTTGGCTGCGTCAATTCCAAATCCCAATGGAAATCAATCGTTGTACTGGGTCATGGTAGGAGCTATCCCTTGGGTACAAAAAGCTAGTGTCATGTCTATGGCTTTATCCATAACCTGGGGAAGAGCTTCAAATTCTTCTGGAGTAAACTTTCCCAACACATAGTTTACCTGACCTCCTTTGGGATAATGATCTCCAATTCCCATCCTTAGCCTTGGGTAATCTTGTCCGCCGCAAAGCTCTTCGATATTTTTTAACCCATTATGCCCAGCCGAACTTCCCTTGGGCCGCATCCTCAATTTTTCAAAGGGCAATGCCACGTCATCTACAATCACAAGCACATTTTCTTTGGGAATACGCAGGGCCTGCATCCAGTAGTTGACAGCTTTCCCACTCAGGTTCATAAAAGTGGTAGGCTTGATCAGGTGAATGCTCCTCCCTTTATGCTTAAATTCTGTTTTAAAAGCTAGGCGCTCACTTTTCCATAAAATACCCTGTTGGTCTGCCAATCGGTCAAGGGTAAGGAAACCAATGTTGTGACGTGTGAGTTCGTAGGCGGGACCAATATTCCCCAAACCTACCAGCAGGTAATTCATGAGATCTTAGTTGACTGGTACAAAAATAAAAAATCCTGCTCGGTAAAGAGCAGGATTTGTATGAGATATCCTCTAAGATTATTCCGCCTTCTTTCCACGGAGAGCTCTTGGAATTCCCACGGTAATGATGGTTACGTTGGGAGAGGTGAGGATTTCAAATCCTTGAGGCTTCAACTCACCTACTTTAAATGATTTACCCAAATCAAGGGTACTGATATCTACTGTGATGTAGTCAGGAAGGGACTTGGCAGTACCTTTTACTTTCAATTTTCTGGTCTTAAACTCCAACTTACCCCCTTGGGCTAGTCCAGGAGAGCTTCCTTCAATTTTAACTGGAATTTCAAATTTGATGGCCTTGTCTTCGGTATATGCCATGAAGTCCGCATGAAGCAGTACATCGCTTACCGGGTGAAACTGCGCTTCTTTAAGAACCGCTTTTACGATTTTTCCTTCTATGTTTAATTCTACCAGGTGAACTTCTGGAGTATAAATCAAATTTCTGAAAAGGATGGCTGGGGAATAGAAATGAATTTGCTCAGGAATACCTGGACCGTAAACCACGCAGGGAACATTGCCGGCATCTCTGATTTCATTCAAAGCAGCACTGTCGAGATTTGCTCTTTTAAACCCTATAATCTCTAGTGTTTTCATGTATATGTGTATTTAAAATTGGTTCTAGATAAAAAGAGAACTGATGGAGGTGTTGCCCGTGACGGCATGAATAGCTTTGCTAAACAATTCTCCTACACTCAATACCCTAATTTTTGAAGATTGCTGCTTTAAAGGGATGGTATCGGTGATAACCAATTCTTCCAAAACAGAATTTTCAATATTTTCATAGGCTTTTCCTGAAAGTACCCCGTGGGTCACGACGGCCCTTACAGAATTAGCTCCTTTTTCAAGAATGATTTGTGCAGCTTTGCATAAGGTGCCAGCCGTATCTACCAAATCATCCACGAGAACAACATCCTTTCCTTCTACATCTCCAATCACTTGCATGGAGGCAATCTCGTTGGCTCTTTTTCTGTGCTTATCACAGACGACCATTTCTACTTCAAAGTGCTTGGCAAAGGATCTAGCTCTAGCTACTCCTCCTACATCGGGAGCCGCGAAGATCATATCTGGAAGCCTAAGCGAACTCAAATAGGGCGCAAATATAGCAGATCCATTCAAATGATCCAATGGTATATCAAAAAAACCTTGAATTTGTCCCGCATGTAGGTCGCAGGCAATCACCCGATCTGCCCCAGCAGAAGTCAGCATGTTGGCAATTAGTTTGGCGGCAATAGACACCCTGGGTCTGTCCTTTCGGTCTTGTCGGGCATAGCCAAAGTAAGGAATTACTGCACAAACCTTGTATGCACTAGCTCTTTTGGCTGCATCGATCATCAAACAGAGTTCTAGCAAATTGTCGCTGGGAGGATTGGTGCTCTGAATGATAAATACCGTACATCCTCGGATAGATTCATCAAAGCTAGGGGACATTTCCCCGTCGCTAAATCGAGAAAGGGTAAGGTCGCCTAGTTTTTTGCCGTAGCTCTTGGAGATTTTTTGAGCCAACTCTATGCTATTGGAGCCAGCAAAGATTTTTACTTCAGACATAGGTCAAAGGGATAGGTTAGTGGGAGGTGTTTTGGAAAGACCGGTAAACAAAAGTAATGATTTTGAGGTAAGGTGAAAGCGTTCGGCTAGGGGCTAGTACGAAAATCTTTTTTCATGAAGCAATCCACTGGCTTAGAAATCTTTAGAGGAAACAAAGCTTGTGGAAGATTGTAAATTTAGTTTAGTTAGGAAATCTTCCTTTCCTGTAAAATTTGCTCTCACTTGATGTTTTTTTCCAGAATTATCTATTCATTACCGTAATTTAGATTTCCTATACTTCCATCTATCCTATGAAAAGACTTGGCCTTATCCTTCTCTTATTCGTTTTAGTTCCTCCGTTTTTATTTGCACAAGAAATTCCTAGTCCTAAAGCGCATTTTGGATTTGATATAGGCTCACCCTATCAGTTGGCCAACTTCACACAAACGGAAGCCTATTTTAAAAAGGTAGCAGAGCTTTCTGATCGGGTGGAATTTAGGTCAATTGGGCAAACGGAATTTGGTAGAGAGCAACCCCTATTGGTAATTACTGCACCCAAAAATTTCCCAGAATTGGAGCGTTATAAGGAAATCTCTAGAAAATTAGGCCGGGCTGAAGTAAGCGTGGAAGAAGCCAAAGCTTTGGCCTCGCAAGGCAAACCCCTGGTATGGATAGATGGGGGATTGCATGCCAATGAGGTAGTAGGTGCGCAGCAGCTTATTGAAACCCTCTACCAGTTGGCAACTCGGCAAGACGAAGAGACCTTGCGGATTTTGGATGAGGTCATCATCTTGTTGGTCCATGTCAATCCAGACGGCATGGAAATCATGTCCAACTGGTACATGCTTCCTGAGGACATGTCCAAAAGGAATAAAAATATTCCTGTTTTGTACCAAAAGTATATTGGGCATGACAACAATAGGGATTTCTACATGAATAACATGAAGGAATCTACCAACATCTCTAGGCAATTGTACCTGGAATGGTTGCCTCAGATCGTATACAATCACCACCAAGCGGGACCGGCAGGCACCGTAGTAGCGGGTCCTCCCTACCGAGATCCGTTTAATCATGTCTTCGATCCTTTGATTATCACCAGTTTGGATGCCGTAGGAGCAGCCATGATCAATCGCCTGCACCAGGAAGAAAAGCCAGGATATGCAAGACTTGACGGTTCGGTGTTTTCTACCTGGTGGAATGGTGGCTTGCGTACGACCCCTTATTACCATAACATGATCGGTATCCTCACCGAAATCGTTGGTGATCCTTCACCCTATTCTATTCCTTTGGTGCCAGATAGATTGATTCCTAACAATGGCAATCCTTTTCCTGTCACACCGGGGCCATGGTCTTTTAGAACCTCAATTGACTATTCGGTATCTATGAATTATGCTATACTTAACCATGCCGTTAGGCATGGAGACGAGTTGCTCTACAACTTTTACCTCATGGGTAAAAAATCCATAGATAGGGGCAATACCGATACTTGGACCAGATACCCCAAATATGCTCAAGAGATTCAAGTCACATTTGACGCCACTCAAAAGAAGAAAGAAGCTGAAAATGAGGAAGATGCCCATTTCGGTTTCCGCTCGGGCATCCCCCTTTCATTTTATGATTCGGTCTATGCAAATCCTGAAAATAGAGATCCTAGAGGATACATTTTATCGGCGGATCAAGCTGATTTCCCAACGGCGATTAAGTTTTTGAATGCCTTAATTAAATCAGGAATTCAAGTGCATCAGGCTACAGAAGGCTTTACTGTCCAAGGAAAATCCTATCCCAAGGGATCGTATATTGTCAAGATGGCCCAGGCATTTAGGCCTCATGTCCTGGATATGTTTGAAGCTCAAGACCATCCCAATGATTTCTTATATCCCGGAGGGCCTCCTGTACGTCCTTACGATGCGGCAGGCTGGACCCTGGCTTATCAAATGGGGATTGAAGTAGATCGAATCTTGGAAGGATTCGAGGGGCCTTTTGAAGCTGTTCCTTACGAGCAATTGCTTGTTCCTAAGTCTTCGGTGTTACCTGCTTCTGGATCGGGCTATTTCCTTGATGCTCGAGTCAACGATACCTTCAAAGCAGTAAATGATTTGCTCAAAGGAAAGGTAAAGGTTTACCGTACCCAATCGGCCTCGGGATCTATTCCAGCGGGTTCATTTTATGTGCCAAATGGAGGTAAAAAGATCCTGGAAGAAGCAGCAAAAAATTATGGAGTGATGCCTATGGCAGCGCGAGGATTGCCTGCTGGGGCAAAGGAAATCAAGCCAGCACGGATTGGGCTATACGATTACTATGGGGGTTCTATGCCGTCGGGTTGGACGCGATGGATTTTGGAGCAGTTTCATTTCGATTATGCACAGGTTTTTCCCATGGAAATCGATGAAGGCAGTTTAAACCAGAAGTACGATGTCCTGCTATTCATTGGGCCAGGCATGCCTGGAGCTTTGGGAGGATATGGTGCTGGGGCACAACCGAAAAAGGAGGACATCCCAGCGGAGTACCACTCCATGTTGGGCAGGCTTTCGGTTGAAAAATCAATTCCCCAATTGAAGGAATTTCTAGAAAATGGGGGTCAAATCCTCACGGTGGGATCTGCTACCTCCTTAGCCAATCACTTGGGCCTTCCTGTGTCCAATGCCTTGGTGGAGGTGGTGAATGGAAAAGAAAAAGGATTGAGTGGAGAAAAGTTTTATATCCCTGGAAGCGTTTTGGAAATGCAGGTAGATCAATCAGCGCCCATCAATTTTGGAATGGAGGCAAAAGCCGATGTTTTATTTAACAATAGTCCTGTGTTTAGACTAAGCCCTGAGGCTTTGGGTGCAGGAGTTAAGCCATTGGCCTGGTTTGGAGCTGATCCTCCCTTACGTAGTGGCTGGGCTTGGGGTCAACATTACCTGAAACACGGCGTAACTGCCTTCGAAGCTAAGGTAGGAAAAGGTACCTTGTATGCTTTTGGGCCTGAAATAACCTTCAGGGGACAGTCTCACGGCACCTTTAAACTCCTGTTTAATGGCTTATATAAGTAAATACACTTTCTAGGACATGAATCCTCATGGTATTTTCCTACTTTATTTTTCAAAAATAAGATCAAACAAAAAGACCTCCCGTGGGGAGGTCTTTTTGTTGACCGACTAGGGCTCGAACCTAGACTCTTCTGAACCAAAATCAGACGTGTTGCCAGTTACACCATCGGTCAGTATTTCGGCAAGCCACTTGGGCCGCGAAAGGTGTCACAAATGTAGAGGTCTACATTTTTTTTTCCAAACTCAGTACCAAAGATTTTTGGCTACGGCAAGAAGGTGTCTTTTAGCTTAGCACTTCTAAACGTTAGGAGAAGTATGGGTTTGAAAAAAATACCCTGTACAAGCCCATAGGGAAAAATTTAAAGGTATAGGTATATTCTGATTAAAATTTATTTGATATTAATCAAGTTAAAATTATATCAAAATTATTAAATTAGATATTACATAACAAAACCAATAAAAAATTGCAAATATGGATGCGGAAAAAATGAATAAAGTTATTTCTCCTTTGATTCAAAAATTAGAGAAATTGGAAAAGCCAGAGCTAGCAGCGGAGTTGAGTTGGTGTTGGGGAAGCTACCAGCATGATCAAAATCCCTCAGGGCTTTTGGAAAAAAGTGCCCTAGCTTTAGAAGTCATTAAGTCAGCTAGAGAGAAAAATACGAAGCAGGTAGGTAAAAAATTAGTTCAAGAATTGGAGTCTGCATTGACATAAAAAAAGCCCTGCAGTTGCGGGGCTTTATATTGGACTTTGTAGTTATTTATTCTCCGACTACCACAAATTTCACCTGGGTCTTAACTTCCCTATGCAGGTCGATGTCTGCAGTATATTCTCCAGCGCCTTCTACGGCTGTAGGGATAGCGATTTTCTTTCTGTCAATTTCGAATCCTTTGGAAGCCAAAGCATCTGAAATTTGAAGAGTAGTCACTTTTCCGAAAATTTTTCCAATGTCGCCAATTTTCGCTTTGATTTCTAGGCTCACTTCTGAAAGTTTGGCTGCAAGCTGCTCCGCTTCGGTTTTAATTTTTTCCGCTTTATGAGATGCTTGCTTGATGTTTTCAGCAAGTATTTTTTTATTAGAACCTGTAGCCAAGACGGCATAGCCTTGAGGGATTAGGTAATTTCTACCGTATCCAGGCTTTACATTTACCAAGTCATTATTATAGCCAAGACCTTTGATGTCTGTTTTTAAGATGATTTCCATTTGTAATGATCATTTATGTTGAAAGGATACCTCCTATGGATTATTTCAATCCATCGGTTACGAATGGCAACAAAGCCAAATGTCTTGCTTTTTTAATCGCTTGAGCTACTTTTCTTTGGTATTTCGCAGAATTACCAGATAGCCTCCTAGGTAAAATTTTGCCTTGCTCGTTAACAAATTTCAACAAGAAGTTGGGATCCTTGTAGTCAATGTACTTGATGCCATGCTTCTTGAATCGGCAATACTTCTTTCTGATTTCACCTCTGTTGATGGGTTCGTTTACTAGTGTCATGGTGCTGGCTCCTCCTTAGCTTCAACTTTTTTGTTAAATTCTCCTTTTCTTCTTCTTTCGGCATACACGATAGCGTGCTTATCCATAACCGTAGTAAGGAATCTCATCACCTTCTCGTCACGTCTGAATTCCAATTCAAACTTTCGAATAATGCATGGATTAGCCTTGAACTCCACCAATACATAAAAACCAGTTGTCTTTTTTTCGATAGGATATGCCATCTTTTTAAGACCCCAGTTTTCAACATTGATTACATCTGCCCCCTCATCTTTTAACAAGTTCACAAACTTGTCGACAGTATCCTTCATCTGAACATCAGACAAAACGGGAGTTAAAATGAATACCGTCTCGTAACTTCTTTGGAACATTTTAAATGTGTTTTTTGGAATTTAAATAAATAGTTTGCAAAAGTAGAAAAAATGCCTCTACTATCCAAATATTTGGCAGTTTTCTCTGAAGAAAGAGGAAAAGATGGATGCGCGCAGGGGAGCTTACTTTACCGTAAAGGACTTCGTTACAGCGGGAAAAGTTTCGATAAAAAGTTTGACCTCGTAGGTCCCCAATGAAAAAGGAGATCCTTTTTCATAGAGAAAGACAAGTGTTTGGCGGGAGTTATCGTAATAAATCTCTTGTCTGGCCGTATAAAATTGTTCTTTTCCATCCAAAACAAAGGTGCCAGAGCCCTTGGCCACATCAAAAATGACCTGTTTGTTTGGGCCTAGGACTTGAAGGTAAATTTTTCGAATGCCTTTGTCGGAAACAGCATTTTCAGCTAGGCTATATTCTATTTTAAGTGTAGAAATTTGCCTATTGCTGTATTTTCCTGAAGCTTCTACTTTTTCTTTTCCTCTTCCGTTGATGGCAGATATTTGGATGTAGTCTATTTTTAGTGCCGCAGCAAGGTCTACTTTTTGTTGCAACCTTTCTTTTTGTTGGGAAAGCTCCGCAACCTCACCTTCAATTTCAGTTTGTGTAGATTTCAATCGGCTATTTTCAGACCTAAGGACTTGGTTGTTTTCTCGTAATGCTTTGATTTCTTCATCTTTTTGAAGTAATATTTCTGAAAGGGAAGAAATTTTTTGATTTAAGGCCTTTATTTCTTGGGAGCTTCGTTGGTTAGTGGAATTAAGTTCCAAGCTTAGCTGATCTTTTAGGGCCAGTAATTCCCTCACATCGCCGCCCAATTCCTCTAATTCTTGAATTCTACGCTGAAGCTGCGTGCTCACCGAATCCAACCTGAGGGTTAATGAATTATTTTCGGAGCTTAGCGCCTCTAGCTCTTCCTGTTTTTTTTGCTGATCCAAGTAATCCGTGTAAACTTTTATCCCGCTAATAAGCAGCAATAAAATCAGCACCAGCAACAGCACCTGCTTGCCTTGCCAGGGGTTTGATTTTTCTTTTTCTCCTATACCACTCATGCACAGTTGGAGCCATTCAGGTTTTTCCCTCACCTAGGGTAGAGTTCCTCGGCTCCTACCTGCTCTTTAACAATATCTTTGCCAAATCACTTTTATTCACCATAAAGTTTTGAAATTCACCCCAATCCCAAGGGATGGACTTAGTAGGCAAGAACCTTATGGGTCTTTTTCCCTGGGTAGGATAGAAAAACAAAGCCGTAGTCAAAAAAATCTAAACTGAGTTGTACTCGAGGATGCTCTTTTAATTTTTTCCAGGCTATTTCCCACTCTCTGGACTTGTGAATGTTCTCCAAACCAAGGATGCTATTTTCATGTAAACAAGAAACCAGCTTATCGAAAAATAGCTCCGCTGAAGGGTACGGAGTTATGTCATGTACGAGTACGTAATCGAAAACCTTTTTTTCTTGAAGAAAGCGTTGTAAGTGTATTTCCAAAGAGGCTTTGTCCTTCGAGGAATCAGAAATACCTTTTGTATCTCCAAGTATTTGTAGGCACTCTGAATTGATGCCATGGAGTAGGGGCTCTTTTGACTCACCTGCTAAAGCCAATATCATGACTTCTTGTGCTGGGGTGAGTGAACAAAAATATTCACAAAGTAAGTTGGCTTTCTTTTTTTTATTTGCTTCTGTCTTAACTTGGGAATCAAGGTATTTTAGAAGGCCTTGGTAAAGGGAAAAAATAAATGGAGATTGTTGGCTATATAGGGTTTCTTGGTTAAGCCAAAAATTGAGCCAGGCAAAAAAATGAAAGGTTTTTTTTCCTAACATCAATTTTGAAAAATGCTTGCCATCAATTGAAACTCAGGTATGGTCACTTCAATTTGGTTCCCATCCACCAATTTTTCTAGGGTAAAATACCCCTTCATTTTTCCTATACCAGATTTAAGGGTACATCCTGAAACATAGGTATGGGTTTCTCCAGGTTCCAAGATGGGCTGCTGACCCACCACGCCATCCCCTTCCACAATTTTTATACTTTCAGCAGCATCGTAAATCTCCCAGCGGCGCTTGAGCAACTGAAAGGTTTGGCGGCTTTTATTTTCTATCCTTACTTTGTAGGTAAATACATAGTGGTGCTGCTGAGGATTGGAAAAATCAGGCTGATAGGTATTTTCAACACAGACTTGGATTCCTTTAGTGATGGCAGTGACCATGGGATATATTACATTTGACAAGCAAGTTAAGGTTTCTATAACTCAAATCAAGCCCTAACCTATGGATGTGCACATCGAACCCAGTTGGAAAATAGCCTTGGCAGAGCCGTTTCAACATCCTTCCTTCTTTTCCCTTACCCAATTTATTAAAAGAGAATTCCAAGAGCATCAAATTTTCCCTCCTGGTAGACAAATTTTTTCTGCTTTTTGGCAATGTCCCTTGCCATCGGTCAAAGTGGTCATCCTAGGTCAAGATCCTTACCATGGAGAAGGTCAGGCCCATGGTCTTTCATTTTCAGTTATCCCAGGGGTACCCTTTCCTCCTAGCTTGCTTAATATTTTTAAGGAATTAAAAAATGATCTAGGTATAGACATGCCTCCCCAAGGAGATTTGACCCGATGGGCAAATCAAGGAGTTTTTTTATTGAATGCGACCCTTACAGTTAGGGCAAATCAAGCAGGATCACATCAACACCAAGGTTGGGAAACTTTCACCGACGAAGTCATCCGTACCGTCAGCAGAGAGCGTAACCACGTGGTATTTTTACTTTGGGGTGCCTTTGCTCAAAAAAAGGAGGAGTTAATTGACTCCAACAAGCATCTTATTTTGAAAGCACCTCATCCCAGCCCTTTATCGGCACATCGGGGATTTTTTGGTAGTGGACATTTTTCAAAGGCCAATGACTATTTGCTTGCTACCCAACAAAGTCCTATAGACTGGTAAAAAAAAGGCCCTGATTTCAGGGCCTTTTGATTATTCAATTCCTTTAAAAAAGCGGTTCCATCGAATCTTGGAAAACATAGTTTCAAATTTGTCCAAGGAAAGCCATAGAAACCAAGCTTTACCTACCACATGGTCTTCGGGTACAAATCCCCAATACCTAGAGTCTAGGGAATCGTGCCTATTGTCTCCCATCATGAAATAGTAATTTTGTTTGAAGGTATAGGTACTCACTTTTTTACCGTCTATGTAGAGTTGCCCTTCTTTGACCTCTACTTTCTCGTGCCCTTCGTATTTTTCTATAGTAAACGCATACTTGATCACGTTTTCGGGTGTCATTTCTAAGGAGAGATTTTCTCCAGGCACAAGTAAGGGTCCGTAATTGTCACGGTTCCAATTGAAATTGGAGCCATTGGGGAAAATTCCAGATTCTCCTTGCCCCTTGGGTTGTAAGGCTTTGGTTACGGAAGTAACGATAGGGGATGCTTTGAGGGCTTCTATGCCTTCTTGGGTAGTCCAAACCATGTACCTATTTCCTCCTGGGTCTGCAAAAAAGCTTTCTTGATTGATTCCAAAATCTGCCAAAAACTCGGTAGTCAACGGTCTATTGGTGCTGATTTCATAGGAATATTGCATTTCTTCGGGTTGATGTGCCAACTCTTGGTTGACATATAGCTCCCCTTCTTTGACTTCAATAATATCTCCAGGAATCCCCACCGCTCTTTTGATGTAATTGGTTTTTAGGTCATTGGGATATTGAAATTCTACAGGATAGTTGAATACAACTACATCATTTCGCTTGATAGATGTAAATCCAGGCAAGCGGTAGTAAGGAAGTTCTATCAAATCGGAGTAGGAAAGGATTTCTGTGCCCCAGATTTTTTGGTGAGTGAGCGGAAATTGAAGGGGAGTTTTAGGAATTCGGGTTCCGTAATGAAGTTTACTTACAAACAGAAAATCTCCTACTAGCAATGTTTTTTCCATAGATGCTGTAGGAATGGTAAAGGGCTCAAAGAGCAACCAACGGATCAAAGAGGCGGCGACTACGGCAAAAACTAGGGCGTCTACCCATTCTCTTATTGCAGATTTTTTTGGTTTAGTTTTACTCATGGCTGTGACAGTTATTGCTTAAAAAGAAAGGAAATCGTCCATCGAAAGTACTCCTTTTTTTCCTATTATCCACTCAGCCACCTGTAGCGCACCTGTAGCAAAGCCTTCTCGGCTATGTGCAGTATGAGAAATCTCCAAGGTATCTATAGGGGAAGAATAGCAAATGCGGTGGGTCCCTGGCGCAGGGTCCTTTCGAATGGAGGTAATGGGAAGGGAGTCAGATGGGACCGCGTTTTCTCCTTGATTATGCCAGGATTTTACCTGAGTGTAATGATCAATAATGGATTTCGCAAGGGTAATGGCGGTGCCAGAAGGGGCATCTTTTTTTTGGGTGTGATGAATTTCCTCCATGGAGACCTGATACCCTGAAGTTTCCTTCATTAGCGATGCTAAGTAATGGTTTACTTTGAAGAAAATATTGACACCAATACTAAAATTGGAGGCGTAAAAGAAGGCACCGTTTTTTTGACGAGTAAGTGCTTCTACCTGGGGTAACTCCTCGAGCCATCCTGTGGTTCCGGACACTACAGGAATTCCTTTTTCTAAGGCCCATCGAATGTTGGAAAGTGCTGCCTCAGGTTGACTAAACTCAATGGCCACATCTATATCATTAGGATGTAGTTCCTGCAAAAGGTCTTGATTGGCTAGATCTATTTTAGCTACCAATACATGCCCTCTTTGCTCAGCGAATTCCTCGATGAGTTTACCCATTTTACCATAACCTAGTAGAAGAATTCTCATTTTTTAAAGTGTAGGGTAAAAGAAAGTCCAAGAGATGGGGTGGAGGCAGCAAAGGTCTCAACTTTGGGATCCACGCTTAGGGATAAGTCATCGGAAATATCAAATCCTGATAAATGCGCGTCTACATTAGCATCTACCAAATTGAGTGCATAAATACCCAATAAAAGAAGAAGAGTCAAATCCCTATTTTGTCTCCAATAATCTACGTTTCTAACCAATGCAGCTCGATTTAATGAAGGGAATTGATTGGTTTCACCCGCATCAAAAGCAAGCAAAGCTTCTCTGAAGGTTTCGTATCGGGTATGGTTGTATTGGATGAAATATACGTCGGTCATGATGCCTGCATAGAGGATGGGTACTTTCCACGTTTTTCCATTGTATACTTGTCCAGCTCCTGGAAGAATGGCAGATAAGAGGGTGGCTTTTTTAGGATCTTTAGGTAGTAGGGTGCTTTTGGATGACTCTTTTTCTTTGGAGATTTCTTGACCAAAACCAAGCGAAAGGCCTAGGGATAAAAAGAGAATCAATCCGGCAAAAACCTTAGTCGGACCAATCAAGAGTCTTGTCAAAAAAGGTATGCCATGCACGATTATATCAGTTCAAGAAGTTCTAGAATCCGATTGAGGTCTGTGGAGGAGGTAAATGGAATTTTTATTTCTCCCTTATTTTTCAAATTTGCTTTAAGCACCACCTTGGTGCCAAAATGTGAAGAAAGTTGCTGCTGAATTTTAGCCAATTCGTATTTCCTTACTGGACTCAAACTTTGCTTATCCGTATCCTTTGGGGAAGGACTTGCATTCAGTGATTTCACCAAGGCCTCTACCTGACGCACACTGAGTTCTTCAGAAATTGTTTTTTTAAATAAACTAAGTTGCTGTGCTACATCTTCTATATTGATCAATGCCCGAGCATGACCAAAGGAGAGCTGCTGGTCTCGAATAGCTGCCTGTATGGTTGGGGGCAATTTCAAGAGACGCAAGTAATTATTGACCGAGGTTCTATTTTTACCTACCCTATCCCCAAGTTCCTCTTGCTTTAACTTACACTCTACCAATAATCGCTGGTAGGAATGCGCTATTTCTAAGGCATTGAGGTTTTCTCTTTGGATATTTTCAATCAATGCCATTTCTAGCATTTGCTGGTCATTGGCTGTTCGGACATAGGCAGGGATCTGACTGAGTCCTGCTAGCTTGGAGGCTTGAAACCTGCGTTCTCCAGATATGAGCTGGTAGTCATTTGGGCCGAGTTTCCTTACGGTAATGGGCTGAATTATACCCTGAACCCGGATGGAATCAGCTAAATTCTGCAATGCCTCTTTGTCAAAATGAACCCTAGGTTGGTAAGGGTTGACTTGAATTTCTGCCAAGGAGATTTCTAAAATGCCTGCTTTAGCAATTTCTGGTAGCAAGTCCTGAGCCTTACCTTTTGCAGGACTATCCTCTAAAAGAGCCCCAAGGCCTCTTCCTAAACCAGATTTACGAGGTGATTTTTGATCGGACATGGACTCAATTGCTGGCTTTTTGAAGGCCGTTTCTTTGTACAAGTTCCCCTGCCAAATTCAAATAGGCAATGGATCCTTTTCCTTCGGCATCGAAGGAAATGGCAGGCAAGCCAAAACTCGGGGATTCAGATAATCGTACACTTCGGGGAATAATGGTATCGAAGACCATTTTTTTGAAATGAAGTCTTACCTCATCCACTACCTGATTGGAAAGTCTCAGCCGTACGTCATACATGGTGAGTAAGATCCCTTCGATTTCAAGTTCAGGGTTCAATCTGGTTTGAATGATTTTTATGGTATTCAGTAATTTACCTAATCCTTCCAATGCAAAGTATTCGCATTGTACAGGGATGATCACTGAATCGGCTGCCGTGAGGGCATTGATGGTGATCAGGCCCAAGGAAGGGGAACAATCGATGATGATAAAATCAAATTCATCTTTTAGGGAAGCAATGACCTGCTTCATTTTCTCCTCTCGATTTTCGAGGTTGATCATTTCCACCTCAGCTCCTACCAAATCGATATGGGAGGGAACCAAGGAAAGGTATTCCAAGTCCGTAGATAAAATGATGGAGGAGATAGTAGTCCCATCCACCATACATTCGTAAATGCTGCTTTCTATAGACTTGGGATCATGCCCTAATCCTGAAGTGGTATTTGCTTGAGGATCGGCATCGATCACTAGGGTTTTGTATTCCAAAACAGCCAGACTAGCTGCCAGATTCATCGCAGTGGTTGTTTTTCCAACTCCACCTTTTTGGTTAGCAATGGCAATGATTTTTCCCATGAAATAAGCTGAGGGTAATTAGGAATCAATATTAAGCAAAATCAGGTCCAATTTTTGGTAAATCTTACTTTTTTTGAACACTTTATTTGTGAAATAAGGTTAATAGAAATTCTGCCCTTTTAGGTGTGATACGCCACGTAGCTAAGCTAACTTTTTAACAAAAAAGGAGCTAAACTAAGCTCCTTTTCCTTTTATTTTTTCTTCTTGGCTTCCGCCATTTTCATGGCATCTTCTAAGCGTTGTTGAAATTTAGATTTTTTCTTATCTACATTTTTGATCTTATTCTCTTCCACTTTTTGACGGATTTTTGCATCGTCCACGAACAACTTGATCAACGCTTGTTGGCCAAAGGTGAAAATATTACCAACAAAATAGTAAAAACTTAATCCTGCAGGGAAGGAGTTGAGTACAAACATAAACATCACCGGCATGATGTATCCTAAACTTTTCATGGGCCCTGTAGCCGCAGTCAATTGGTTGTTGAAGTGGGTATACAGGAGTTGAGACACCGTCATCAATAAGGTAAACAAGCTCACGTGGGCTCCATAAAATGGGATGGAAAAGGGTAGCTTGATAAACTCATCGTAGGTAGATAGGTCATCCGCCCACAAGAAGGACTCTTGCCTCAGCTCTATGGAATTAGGAAAGAAAAAGAACATGGCAAATAAAAACGGCATTTGCAGCAATAGGGGTAGGCATCCGGAAAGCGGGCTTACACCAAGCTGAGAGAAGAGCTTCATTTGCTCTTGTTGCATTTTGGTAGCATCGTCTCCATATTTTTCCTTCAGCTCATCGATTTCTGGTTTGATTACCCTCATTTTAGCCATTCCGATGTAGGACTTATACGTCAATGGAGATAGGGCAAGTTTGATGATAAATACAATCAGAATGATAATGATTCCGTAGCTATTAAAGTACTTTTCCAAAAATTCGAACAAATGCACTACAAAGTATTTGTTTACCCAACTCACGAAGAAATACCCCATGTCCACGTTTTCTTCAAAGCCTGGCGTGATGGATTTTAGTGTTTTATACTGGTCAGGACCAAAATAAAAAGTAAGGCCTGCTTTACCCTCAAGAATAGGTACCAATAGGCTGGCTTTCATGGTTCTTACTAGGGCTGAATCCTCAGGAGTGCTTTGGGATACTTTAACTGCTTGAAATAGAGAATCTGCAATGATGCCTGAAGTGAAAAATCGTTGACTAAAACCAATCCATTTCACTGAACCAGATACTTCTGCTTCCTCGGGATCATCACTTGCGCTCAGGTAATCGTAGCTGCCGTCAGCTAAATAATAATTGATTTGCGTTTTTCTTCTTGACTCGGCGAGATCCTTTTCTTGCGATTTGATTTGATCTTCCCAATTGATCTTCACTTCTTTTCCCGTGATCATTCCTTGAAATCTTTCAATTTCAATGGTTTTATGCACCTCATAGCTGCCAGCTGCTAAGCTATATTTCAGCAATATTTGTCCTGCATCATTTCCTGATTGTAGGGTAAGTACTTGCTGAGTTACTCCATCTACCTCCTCGGAGCTCAGGGTAGGGGTGAAGTAAAATGAGTCCAATTCTTTCGCTCCTAGACGGGTATCTAGAGAAAAATTCAATTGGGTATGGACACTGTCTGCGAGGACCACGGGATCGCCTTTCCAACTCTTATACTCTTTAAGGGTTACTTCTTTGATTTGTCCCCCTTTGGTAGAGATAGTGATTTTTAGCAGTTCATTTTCAAGGAGAATCTCTTTTTCCTCTCCTAGGGTTAGCGAAGCCAATTCTCCAAAGGAAGACATGCGCTGTGCATCCACGAGGCTATCGGGGACGGACAATACTTGGGAGCTAGTATCCGATTTGGGTTTTTCTTGACTTTCTTGAGCGGTCACTACTTCTCGAGGCTCTGGGACTTCTGGAGCACTTGCAAAGAAAAAGGAGTAAACCAAAATGACGGCGGCAAAGAGGATCAGTCCTGTTGCTTGATTTTTATCCATGGTAGGTAGGATTTCCTGGGTTAATTACCCAGTAATTTGGAATTTTTTTTATCGATGGCAGCCTGAATAAAGCTCACAAACAAAGGTTGTGGATTTAATACGGTGCTTTTGTATTCGGGATGGAATTGTACGCCGACAAACCAGGGATGATTTTTCAGTTCTACAATCTCCACCAATCCAGTTTCTGGATTTTTTCCTGTAGCTTCAAGCCCCATGGCTTGTATTTGGTCTAAGTAGGCATTATTAAACTCATAGCGGTGGCGGTGGCGTTCTTGAATTTTATTTTTGCCATAAACCAAGGCAGTTTTACTATTCTTTTTCAGATCACAAGCATACGAACCCAATCGCATTGTTCCTCCCATTTGGTCAATTTTCTTTTGCTCCTCCATCAATGCGATGACAGGATGTGGAGTGGTTGGGTCCATTTCGGTGGAGTTGGCACCTTTGAGTCCAAGCATGTGCCTGGAAAACTCTATTACAGCCACTTGCATTCCTAGACAAATTCCGAAAAAGGGAATTTTGTTCTCTCTTGCGTACTTTACTGTAATTATTTTACCCTCAAATCCTCTTTCTCCAAATCCTGGAGCAACCAAAATTCCATCCAAACTTTTAAGCTTGTTTTGGTAATTTTCCGAGCTAATTTCTTCAGAAGAAAGTAAAATAAGTTTTACCCTACACTCTACGGCTGCAGCGGCATGGGTAAAGGATTCTATGATGGACTTGTAAGCATCCGGCAGGGAAACGTATTTTCCAATTAACCCAATTGTCACCTCTGCAGTTGGGTTTTTTAATTTCCCCAAAAACTCCTTCCAATTTTTTAAATCTAATTTGGACTTGGGTTTGAGATTAAGTTTGGAAAGTACCCTTTCGTCCAACTTCTCTTTCTTCATCAGTAAGGGAACATCGTAGATGGAATCTGCATCCATAGCTTCGATTACTGAATCCAGCTGTACGTTGCAGAAGAGGGCAAGTTTTCTTTTTACCTCGTTGGGAAGTGGATATTCGGTACGGCATACCATGATATCAGGTTGTATACCCGCTTCTAAAAGTTGTTTCACCGAATGTTGGGTAGGTTTTGTTTTTAATTCCTTCGCAGCTTTGAGGTAGGGAATTAGCGTTAGGTGAACCACCAGGAAATTCCCAGGACCTAAATCCCATCGTGCTTGTCTTACCGCTTCAATAAAGGGTAAGGATTCTATATCACCTACACAGCCCCCAATTTCAGTGATGACCACATCGTACTTTCCCTCTTGACCTAGTTTGTAAAAATTACTCTTGATCTCGTCGGTAATGTGCGGAATAACCTGCACGGTTTTACCTAAAAATTCTCCCTTTCGCTCTTTGGTGATGACATTGTTGTATATCCTTCCTGTGGTAATATTATTGCTTTGGGAGGTATTCACGTTCAAAAATCTTTCGTAATGACCTAGATCCAGGTCCGTTTCAGCCCCATCTTCCGTTACATAGCATTCCCCATGTTCGTAGGGATTGAGCGTTCCTGGGTCTATATTTAGGTACGGGTCAAACTTTTGAATGGTCACCCTAAAGCCTCTTGCTTGCAACAATTTCCCAAGGGAGGCCGCAATTATTCCTTTTCCCAAAGAGGAGGTCACTCCCCCGGTAATAAAAATGTATTTTGTCTGTGAGGCCATAAGAAGAGGCTTAGGTACTTGTAGAGTAGAATTCTTATGGGGTATAAAGCTAGGGAATTTTCGTGAACTGCCCTTTACTTCAAGTTTGGATTTTTTTAAGAAAAAAAAATGAATCAGCATTCCTTTAAATTTGACTTTCTTCAAGAAAACTAAAATTATAATTGGTTAGGGACGGATAAAATCAGTACTTTATATAGACGGTTTGTATTTTTTATGATAAAACATATTAAATAAAAAGGAAAATAATCCGATAGATTAAAGACACAATATAATTTGGGTAGGAATATTTTTCTTTTTCTTCTTGAAGGTTGTTTTTATTTATTGTGAATAAAATTTTTCAAATAAAATTTTAGAAAGTAGAAAATTTTAACAGCTAGCTTCAGAAAATAAAACTCCGAATTCCTTAAACAATAATTTTTCTCAACAAATGCCGCTCATTTTTTTTAAAAACATCTGAAATAAATGCTTCTATTCGCGCTTTAAAGTCAAAAATGGAATCTATATTTTATCTTTCACTTTTTATTTTGGACCACTAGAATGATTAAGCGTAGGGAAGTAACTATTAAATTAAGTTAACGAGAGATTTTATTTTTCTCCTAAATAAGTGATGGTGATTATTAATGATTTTTATTTAGTAAAATTTTATAAAAAAAATTAAAATACTTTTTATCAAATTAAAATGACTATGTATATTGCAAGGATTTTTCTACTAAAAAATAATAAACAAAAAAATGAGAGAACTTATTAAAGAGTCCCTAGTAGATCTTAGAAGATCAGATGGGTTTATCTATGTTACTGCAGAAGGTAAAAAAATTGATCTTCATGAAGCAGCATCCCGAGGAATTGCCGTGACTCCTGTTAATCCTAAGGATGGGGTGATTAAAAAATTAGAATCTGCAGGTATGTTTTTGACCGATTCCAAATTCTTAGCTGAACTCAACGATTTGATTGCTGCTTTGAATGGTGGAACTGTAGCTAAAGGGGAAGGTAAAAGAAGAACTTTCTCTGGAAGTGAAAAAGTAAAAATCCTGGAAGAATGGAAAAAAGTGGAAGCGGCTGGTAAGAAGACCAAAGCTGCATTCGCTAGAGAAGTTGGAGTAGGGTACCAAACCTTTATCAACTGGCTGAAGGGATAATTATCTTCCCTAAGAACTTAAAAAAGGACAGTGTAAGCTGTCCTTTTTTTATTCTAATCCCATTAATTATTCCTGATTTTAATCTACTTCCAAGGTACTAGAGGGGAGAGAAGCTAAGTAATGATTTTTATCCTTGGTAGTCTAGCAAGATAATCTGTTTATTTTTGTGTCATCACAGGACTCATGCTCAATACCTCTGAAATACTAGGAATTCTCAAAACCAAAGGCATCGTTTTCCTTAAGGAAGGCAACGGTAGGGTGTTTTCATTAAAAAAAATATCATTTACCGATGCAGGTGTGCAGGAGGAGGGGATCTATTTACTTTTTGATTTATTTCAAATTCGTTCCCTTTGCGTGCCATTCTCTGAAGTTTCCTTGGATATTGTGGATTTTGCCTCCAAGCCTACCATTTATCAAAGTCCTGCCAATTCTTTACTTCCCCAAGGAGCCAGCCATGAGGGAATGGTTCGCTTCTCGCTGATTCGGGAACCGGCCTGGAATAAACTTTTATATCAGTTTTCCCAACCTGTCTTGTTCCATGAAGTCAGGGGGCAGCAGCCGGATATTCAGACGGGTTTGTATTTTCCCTTGTTTAGCCCTAGCGTAAAAGAACTTTTTTTAGGTCCAGAAGGCGAGGTAAAAATCATAAAAGGATGAATCTGAAAGCCCAGCTGGATCAACATGAGATTTTTGCCCAAGTAGCAGCTATTGCCTCCAAGCTTGGATTGGAAACCTACGTGGTGGGTGGCTATGTGCGTGACCTACTTTTAGGCAGACCGAGCAAGGACATAGACTTTACCTGTGTGGGTAGTGGGATTTTACTTGCTCAGGAGGTAGCTAAGTCTTTTTCCGAGCATGTGCCCCTTACCGTTTTTAAAAATTTTGGAACGGCCATGCTCAAGCTGCAAGACTGGGAACTTGAATTTGTAGGAGCTAGGAAAGAGTCGTACCGCTTGGATTCCCGCAAGCCAATTGTGGAGGACGGCACCTTGTTGGAAGATTTGGAACGAAGGGATTTCACCATCAATGCCATGGCCATTTCCCTAAATTCAAGCAATTACGGAGATCTAGTTGATCCTTTTGGGGGAACAAAGGATTTGAAGTCCAAGCAAATAAAAACGCCCTTGCAAGCAGGCATCACTTTCTCGGATGATCCCTTGCGGATGATGCGAGCGGTGAGATTTGCTGCCCAACTCCAATTTGATATTGAGGCGGATACTTTCTACGCACTGAGTGAGCATGCTCCTAGGCTTAAAATTATTTCGGAGGAAAGAATTATCGATGAGTTAAATAAAATTCTACTCACCAAAACGCCTTCCTATGGTTTCAAACTTTTGTTCGCATCCAAACTTTTGCATGAGTTTTTTCCGGAGATGGTTGCCCTGCAAGGGGTGGATTCTGTAGACGATAAATCTCACAAGGATAATTTTTATCATACGCTCCAAGTGCTGGACAACGTCTGCCAGTATACAGAAAACCTCTGGCTTCGTTGGGCAGCAGTAATGCATGATATTGCCAAGCCAGCCACAAAAAGATTTCATCCCTCTATAGGATGGACTTTTCACGGACACGAAGACAAGGGGGCTCGAATGACACCAGCCATTTTCAAACGACTTAAATTGCCTCTGGACGAACGCATGAAGTACGTACAAAAATTAGTACGCCTCCACCTTAGACCTATAGCCCTTGTCAAGGAGGAGGTTACCGATTCGGCCTTGAGAAGGCTCCTTTTTGATGCTGGAGACGATATAGAAGATTTGATGATGCTATGCAGGGCAGATATTACTTCTAAAAACAATAAGAAGGTTCAAAAATATTTAGACAACTTTGCGCGAGTAGAGCAGAAGCTCCACGAGGTAGAACAAAAAGATCAAGTCCGAAATTTTCAACCTCCCATCAGCGGTGAAGAAATCATGATAACTTTTGGAATCTCTCCTTCAAAAATTGTCGGAGAATTAAAAGAAGAAATCAAAGAAGCTATATTAGAAGGCAGAATACAAAATAATTTCGAAGAAGCACGAGGCTTGATGTTACAACTCGCAAAAGAAAAAGGCTTACACCCCGTTACCTAACCCCAACTATTCCTTAATTTCTATGAAACAGTATCTCATATTCTTTTGTCTCTTATTGGCCTGTATGAGCCAATCCTTGGCGCAAACGGCCTCCGATTCTATTCCTAAGTTTGACCCTAAGGTAAAAAGTGCGTTGAACATGTCTGATCAGATGGCCTACCAAGCAGCACTTCGTTACAGCGACTTGCAGATCGCCAAAATCAAGCTATACGACCTTATGGTAAGAAATCCGGAAGACCTTCGCTACATGGAAGCTTTGGGTAGTTTGTACTTTGAAGCGGGTCAAAATGCCTCAGCAGCACTTGTGGCCATGGACCTCTTGAAAATTAACGACAAAAACACAGGGGCTTTGGAAATTGCTGCCTATGCTTTGGAGCAATTGGGCGCTTTTGATCGAGCATTACCTTATTACGAAAGTTTACACCTGTTGACAGGAGATAATTTTAGTCTCTACAAATCCGCCTACTTGCAATACTCGCTCAAGCGCTATGCAGAGGCCTTGAATTCTTTGACCATGTTGATCAAAAATACCAAGGTGGATGAAAAAATTGGATTTTCTATTTCAGATACGGAAACCCAACAAGTGGACATGAAAGCCGCAGCACTCAACCTTCGGGGATTGGTGTACTTAGATCAAAATTCAAAAACAGAAGCCAAGGCTTCTTTTAACGAAGCCCTAGCTATAGATCCCAACTTTACTCAGGCCAAAGAAAATCTTGCCAAGTCCAATTAAGGCAACTATGATAAAAAAAATACCAGAGCTGCTCTGGTATTTTTTTTGCCTTTAGTTTTTCCAAAATCTACGTTGGCATAGTTCTATTGCTCGCTATTTTGTCCTTTGCTAGTTCTGGGATAAATTTTCTATCATTACTCCTGTTCTTGGTTTACTGTCCAAGGTGCTTGCTAAGTCAACCCGATCGAGCTGCTGAAACTTATTGCCGGAAGGAATCCCCGTAATTTTTTCAATGGCTTTTCGGAGTAGGAGTTCAGTGACGTCACCTAGAGGCCTCAATCGTTCCTGACTTTCTTTGAATTCAAGATTTGGAACAAATCCTGTGGTATAATCCGACTGATCTAGGCTATTGAAACTTCTAGAGACTATGGGTAAAATTCCATACTTATTGTTTTTATTTTCCTCGTCTTCGAAGGGTACCGAGCCTACGTTTTTTCCCGTAGTCTTATCTCCAATCAAATAGACATCCATGTAGGGCTTCAGGCCATTGATGATCAATTCTGAAGCCGAAGCAGTACGGGCAGAGGTGAGTATATAGACCCGATTGTTTTTTAAGGTTCTTCCTAAGTTTTCAGCCTTGGCTTTGAAGGGGGTTTGCACATTTTTTAAGTTGTCAAACTGCATCAAGTAGCTATTGTACTTGGTTTTAGAAAAAATATCGCTGCTGGTAACTGCAGGTGCGATAAGACTGGCTAGATTAACGGCGGATGACACGTAACCTCCTCCATTGTAACGGAAATCCAAGATCAAATGCTGAATTCCTTTGGCTTTCAAATCCGCAAAAATACCATCCATTTCTAAGTCATAGGCGGTGCTGTTGTTTCCAGGTCCAGGAGCAAAAAAATGGTACACGACATACCCAATTTTTTCTCCTTGTATGGTATAGACGCTGTCTAGGAAGTTTGGATTTTCAGCCAGTTCTACCGGGGTAAGAGAAATTTCTCCCTTGGGTTCAAAGTTGCCATTTTGTGCATTGAACCTGATTGTGGTAATGGTATGTGGCTTTTCTATTAAACCCAATTGTACCTTATAATTGTCTAAGGTCAGCTGCGTTCCATTGATGCGGGTGATGTAATCTCCTCTTCTGAGGTCAGTACTTGAAGCGGGACTATTTTTTTTGATGTAGGTGATTTCTGCAATCACATTGGAATTGGAAGCACTCTCTCGGTAGAGGGTAAATTCATATCCTGCTTCCAAGTTGATTCCGCTGAGGGAATTCATCAGGGCTTTGTAATCGGGATAGATGACAGAAAACCTGTCTGTAGGCCGATTAAGTAAGGATTCAAAATAATCAGAGGGATCAGAAGTAGTAGCGATGGGAGTTCGCATCTCGGGAAGCCAGAGGTACACTTCCTTCATCACCTTGTAGATCCAATTGTTGATCGCAATATTGGGATTGGGCTCTTCTTTTACAGCTGGAAGGGTATCCTCCTCTTCCTTACACCCCAATAGCCCCCCTAGTAGGAAACCTAGGAAGAGCAGAAAAATTAGGGAATTCTTTTTCATACAATTTCTTTATAAAAGATTCAAACGAAAATTTCAATGAAAAGGTTAATAGTGCTTTGATATTCCGGTCTAGGAACTAAAAGACACATCGTGAACCTGGCTATCCAGGAGACGTCCTTTTTCACATTTTAATACGCGGTAAGGATATTTTCTTAGCAATTCATGGTTGTGGGTAGCCATCAAGATGGCAGTTCCCTGCTTGTTGATCTCCTGGAAAAGCTTGAATATACCATCGGCCACATCGGGATCAAGATTTCCGGTAGGTTCGTCAGCCAATAAAATGGATGGTTTATTCAGGAGGGCTCTTGCGATGACCACGCGCTGTTGTTCTCCTCCAGAAAGTTGGTGTGGCATCTTTCCAAGCGCATCACTTAGGCCCACTTGGAGCAATACGTCGTTGATTCTTTCTTTGATTAAAAGAGGATCTGTCCATCCCGTGGCTTTCAATACAAAGGAGAGATTTTCGCTGATGGAGCGATCGGTAAAGAGTTGAAAATCTTGAAAGATGATACCAATCTTTCTTCTCAAAAAGGGGACTTCTTTGCTTTTGATTTCAGTCAGAGAATAGCCCACTACTTCTCCCATTCCCGAGGAAAGGGGGAGGTCGGCGTAAAGGGTCTTGAGTAAAGAGCTTTTTCCACTGCCCGTTCTTCCTATGAGAAAAACAAATTCGTGTTGTTCTATAGAAAAATTTACCTCGCTTAATACAGCGTTTTCTCCTTGGTAAATGGTAGCCTGTGTCATTGACAATACAGGAAGGGTACTGAAATCCATAGGTTTACAAATCTAATTTTTGCAGTTTACCAAAAGGGAGGTTTTGGATCAGTTTTTCCAACTGCTCTTCCTTACCTTCCAATCCAAATTTTTCTACGCTTTTCAACGGGCGATCGGCCCTAAAATAAGTGACCAGCACGAAATTCTCATCTCGTATTTGAATGTAATCTGGAATTTTTGCCTTTCCTTTTACTTTGATGATGTACATGCGATGCTGTGCTTTGGTCTATTACTTCCCTGCAGCTTTGGCATGGTCAGCCAAAAACTGAGCTAGGCCCGAGTCTGTCAAGGGGTGCTTGAGTAGGCCGGTGATGACTTTTAGAGGACAGGTGACTACATCGGCCCCGAGCTCAGCACATTTGATTAGGTGCATGGTGTGGCGAACGGATGCGGCAAGTACCTCTGTGGTATAGCCGTAATTCTGATAGATATGGACAATTTGAGAAATAAGCTCTAGCCCGTCAAAAGAAATATCATCCAATCTGCCTATGAAGGGAGAGACGTAGGTAGCCCCCGCTTTAGCAGCAAGTAAGGCTTGTCCAGAAGAAAATATCAAGGTGCAATTGGTACGTATGCCCTCGCTATGGAAATAGCGGATGGCTTTGACTCCGTCTCGAATCATTGGAATTTTAACCACAATTTTATCGTCCAATTTTGCAAGTTCCTTACCTTCTTTGATCATGCCCTGGTAATCGGTGGCGATCACCTCGGCGCTGACCTTATCGTCCACAATCTTGCAGATGGCCTGGTAATGGGCCTTGATGTTGGTATCTCCTGTGATTCCTTCCTTCGCCATCAGGGAGGGATTGGTGGTAACTCCATCCAACACACCCAAATCGTAGGCTTCGCGGATTTCATCCAAATTGGCGGTATCAATAAAGAATTTCATGAAGTGTAAACGTTAAATACAGGTTTAAAGAGAGTTCCCTAACAGAATAAGCATAAGGGATGCTTGACAAAGTTAGAAGATTAATCAGGATTAGAAACGAATTAGGGAAGGCGATTTTTGAAAATCGAACAAAAAAAGAGGCGGCATCGCACCGCTACAACCGCCTACCCTTGCTTCCTTCCGGACCTGGGGGATTCAGCAGGAGCTGGTCGTGCCGCCGGGTACAAAGGTAAGTAAATTTTAGGTTTTTTTTGAAAGTGCCTAGAACTTCTTGAAGCATGGGAAACTCATCCAAAAAAAGTCTTTTGCTTTAAAGCGGGGCAACTGCTTTTTTTCAAAGTCTAATCTATCAGAATATCGTAATCACTAAGTAGCCCAGGAAGGCCAGAAAGATTAAATTTTGCACCTTTGATGGAGTTAATTTCTGGTGAAATTCTAAAATTAAACGCCTCTCGGAAATCCGCTTTTTCTAGTTGGCTCCGATCAAAAACTGCACCCAATAAGTCGGAACCTTGGAAGCTTACCTCACTTAAAATGGCTTGGGAAAAATCAACTTCTCTTAATCGACAGTGTTGGAAACTTGATTTTTTGAGGGGTAGATTATAAAAATTGCAAAAATCAAGAGTAGAGAGTTCGAAATGCAGTTCCAGTAGGAAGGGGTTCACAGTGGTGAAGGCAATTCCGAGCATTTTGCATCGCACAAATCGAATGTTTTGAAAATCCACTTTGTTTACTTTAGCGTTGCTCAGGTCACAATCTATAAAGCTGCATTTTTCAAAAGTACTTCCTTGGAGCGATATGCCTGCCAAATTGCATGAGGAAAAGGTGCAAGACTCGTATGCTGCGGAGGTAAAATCCTTCGAAGTTAGTTTTTGGAAGTGTGTTTCGGTAAAATAGCTCATGGGAAGGGGGTGATTAGCACAGAGGGATACTTATGGGCGAATACGATACAGGCTGCAGCGTTGGAGCGAAGGATGGGCTTGAAGTTCGGGATGGTCAAAGTCTTTCCAATACTGCATTCCAATTTTTTTCATCACTTGGATAGATGCCAAGTTTCCTACCGATGCAAAAGAAAGGATTTCTGAAAGTTTAAGTTTTTTGGCATAGTCTAAACAAGCCTTTGCTCCCTCGGTGCAAAGCCCTTGATTCCACCAGATTTTTCCTATTCTCCAACCTATGTCTACGGTGGGGGTAAAGTCTGCTTCAAAGGTTTTCCATCCCAGGCCTATGGTGCCGATAAGACAGGGAGTTTCAAGCAAGTCAACTGCAAAGTAACAAAAGCCTTTCTCCTCAAATAGCTGCCGCATTCGCTCCATAAGAGCTAAAGTTTCTTCCTCCTCTAGCGGTTTTTGAAAAAATCGCATGACTTCTGGGTCTGAATTGATGGCTGCAAACGCTTGCAAATCCCTGGATTGCCAGAGTCTAAATCCAAGTCTGGGACTAGTAAATAGATAGGGGTTCATAGGCTTTGGGATAATAGCTGGACTTGGCCAAAGTACAGCTAAGGTAAGTAGGTTTTGGATTTTGAAAAACCTACTTTTTTTAGAGGGAATTGGAGCCTTAGTGTTCCATGCCGTTAAAGGGATTGAATCTACGTCTGCCTATACCCATGGCTACGGCTCTACAGACCGTTTTATCTCCATATTTGACATTCAATCTATCCAATGCCTGGTAGAGTTTGATCTGTTCTTGATTGTCTTCAAAGAGATTGATTTGGTAGTTGCCATAGACCAAGTTGCTAAAACGCACCCCCACCAATCGGATGAGTAGGCGACGGGTATAGAGCTTGCTGAAGAGTTGCTTTACTACTGGCAGTAGACTATGGTCGGCGGAGCTGTAGGAAATGCGCTGCTGTATGCTGTGGGTTTCAAAGTCGGAGTATCTAATTTTTACGCTTACACAAGCGGTGAGCTGCCCTTTTTGTCGAAGTTTGGCAGCAAGTTGTTCTGTCATGGCAATCAGCGTGGCCTCTAGCAATTGGGTGTCTATGGTGTCTTCCTCAAAGGTATTTTCGGAAGAAATGGATTTGGCTTCGGAGTAGGGGACTACAGGGCTTCGGTCTATGCCGTTGGCCTTTTCCCAGATGAGTTTCCCATTTTTTCCAAAGCTTGCTTCTAGGAGTTGTGGAGGCATTTCCTGTAAGGTATGTACTTTTTTAACGCCCATATTGTAGAGCATTTGGGAAGTTTTTTCCCCAATCATGGGTATTTTACGTACCGAAAGGGGGGAAAGAAAACTTTTTTCTTGTCCTAGTGGGATTTGTTTTTCATTGTTGGGCTTGGCTTCCCCTGTTGCAATTTTAGAGACAGTTTTATTTTGGGAAAGTCCCATGGACAGCTGGAGTCCGCTTTCCTGTATGATACGCGTACGAAGCTGATGGGCCAGCTTAAAGCAACCAAAGAAGCGGTCCATGCCGGTGAGATCGATGTAAAATTCATCTATGGATGCTTTTTCAAATACGGGAACAGCCTCCTTTATGATGTCGGTGATTTCCTGAGATTTTTGACTGTATTTTTCAAAATCTCCTCGTACGACAAGGGCTTCTGGGCAGAGTTGCCTAGCCATACGCATGGGCATGGCAGAATGGACGCCAAATTTTCGTGCTTCATAGCTGCAGGAAGCAACCACCCCCCGGTCGCTCGACCCCCCAATGAGGATAGGCTTGCCCTTGAGCCGGTCGTCAAATAGCCTCTCTACGGATACAAAAAAGGTATCCAAATCTAGGTGTACAATACTTCTACTTTCTTCCATTTCTTATTGTCAATAAAATTGACATTTTTTTGTTTATAAATTAAACAAAATTTTCTAAATTTGAATTGCTTAAAGACGAAAGTTGTCGGTGAGAAAGGGAAATACAGTAGAAATACAGTAGAAATACGATAGAAATAGTCCCCGCAAGCGGGGAGAAATAAACCTAGAAGAACTAATTTATTTTTTGATATGGAAACCAATAAAAAATTTATTCCGCTACAGGAATTGGAAATATATCGCATGGCAAGAAGACTATCTTCCATGGCTTGGGAGATTTACCAACGGCTCGCGCACCAGCAGCGAAAAGTTTGGGGAGATCAAATGTTAGAATCTGTTGACTCTGTCGGTGCAAACGTAGCGGAGGGGTATGCTCGATTTCATTTTTCCGAAAAAGCACGCTTTTATTACATCTCTAGAGCATCTTTATCCGAAGGTGTAGACCATTGGATTGATCTAGGTTTTGAGAGAGGATTGGTTTTGGATCAAGAATTTGAGCAGATCAATAAAATAAAATCCGGAATTCAAGTAAGGCTGAATAACAGGATTAAATCAACTTATGCTGCTAAAGAACAATTCTCTGGGAAGCTGTAATCGTTATTTTACCCCGCAAGCGGGGTTTATTTCCAGTTTATTTCTACTGTATTTCAAGAATTTCACAATTTGAGACAATGAGCGTACATACTAACCTAAAATTTCTTCGTAAAAAGAAGGGCTTGACCCAAGAGGAACTTGCAGCAGGTCTTGGAATTTCTAGATCCAAACTTGCCGGGTACGAACTTAGCATTACCCCGCCCCTAGAGACCTTGGTCCAAATGGCCGATTTCTTCAAGGTTTCCTTGGACCTGTTGGTGAAAGAGGACTTGACCTCCTATTCCGAGTACCAGCTGCGGGAGCTATTGGATACGGAGCAGTACCTGAAGGGTCGGAAACTTCGGATTTTATCCACCACCGTAGATGCCCTAGGCAGGGAATTGATAGAGGTGGTGTCGCAACGCGCCAAAGCGAGTTACTTGGCAGGGTTTTCAGATCCAGAATACATTGCCGAGTTGCCTAGGTTTTCCCTTCCATTTCTTCCAGCAGATAAAAAATACCGAGTGTTTCAAGTGGACGGAGATTCCATGTTGCCCATTCCTCCTGCCGCTTGGATTGTCTGCGAATACTTGGAGGATTGGACCAGTATGAAAGATGGTGAACGCTATGTGATTGTGACCGAACACGATGGGGTCACCTTCAAGCTAGCCTACAATAGACTACGTACAGCGCAGCAACTCTTGCTCTGCTCCTCTAATCCTCTCTATCCTCCCTTTGAGGTGGAGGTAACGCAGGTACGCGAGGTTTGGAAATACCTCCTTTGCATCAGTTAAAAATTGCTTTTTCTTATCCTACCTACCGAAGGTAGACTTTAACATTTAACATCTTTAACAATTAACCAATTAACCTACCTCCGGCAGGCAATCCACTTTTTTCTGCTATTAAACTCACCTCCATGCCCATCATCGCTACCCCAATAGGAAACATCCAACTGACTATCCGAGAAGAATGCCTTTCAGAATTGAAATTTACCCAACTACAGCCGGAGGGGGAACTGTTGGATCCACTCTTGCTGGAAGCCAAGAAGCAATTGGAGGAATATTTTCTGGGGCAAAGAAAGGTTTTTAATCTGCCCATAGGCCTATGGGGCACGGACTTTCAGCGAAAAGTGTGGTTAGCCGTAGGTAAAATCCCTTTTGGGCAAACCATTACTTATGCCAAGTTGGCCGAGCAGTTGGGCAATCCTGCCGCCATTCGCGCAGTAGGTACGGCCATAGGAGCCAATCCGCTTTTGATTATTCTACCCTGTCATCGAATCATCGGCAGTAACGGAAGTCTTACCGGATATGCAGGAGGATTAGAAAAGAAAAAGGCCCTCTTGCAATTGGAGGGCCAGGCTGTTCAGGGAACCTTGTTTTGAAAATAGCTTCTTTTCACTTAGTGCTCCAGCTCCACGATCACTTCTATCTCCACGGCCATGTTGTTGGGCAAAGAACTTACTCCAATGGCCGACCGGGCATGTTTTCCCTTTTCTCCAAATACGGCCACCATCAGGTCAGAAAATCCATTCATCACCGCTGGGTGAGCAGTAAATTCAGGGGTAGAATTTACCATTCCTAAAACTTTTACGACTTGTTTGATTTTTCCCAGATCCCCCGTTGCGGCTTGAAGTACGGCGATGACCTCAAGCCCCGTGGCTTTGGCTGCTTCGTAGCCCTGCTCGGTAGTTAATTCTGCTCCTACTTTTCCGTAGATCTTTGGTCCAGTACCGGAAAGGTACAAAAGATTGCCTACCTGCTTCCATTTCACATAATTGGCAATAGGCTGGCTGATTTCTGGCAAACTCAGTCCCATTTGCTTGAGGTTTTCTTGGGGAGATTGCGCATAAAGACCGTGCACAAGTAAGGAGCAAAGCATCAAGGAAAGGACTGCTAAATTTTTTTTCATTTGGGCGAGACATTTAATTAGTTTCTAAGCTACTCGATTCTCCCTACTTTTGGTATTATTTTCTTTTTATTCATGTCCGAACTTCGCATTATCCCGTATTCACCTGAACTGCAACCTAGTTTTGAAGCCATCAACAAAGCCTGGGTAAATCAGTATTTTACCTTGGAGCCCTTTGATATTGCTCAATTGGAACAGCCCGAGGAAAATATTTTGGGTAAAGGGGGAGAAATTATTTTTGCCGCTCTAGGATCGGAAATCATAGGTACCGTAGCCCTAGTGCCCAGTCAAGAAGAAGGAATTTGGGAAATGATAAAAATGGGCGTATCGCCTTCTTTCCAATGGAAAGGAGCTGGTACCCTGCTGGGAAATAAAATCCTAGAAATTGCAAAAAACAAAGGAGCAAAAAAGGTCCAGCTCTTTTCCCATACCAAACTTGAGGCAGCACTGCATCTGTATGCCAAACTAGGCTTTTCCCAGTGTGCAAGTTCTTGCTCTGGATACGGTCGATGCAATGTAAAAATGGAGATTGAGCTATAGGAAAAAAGGCTAATCCCCTAATATTTATCAAGCTTTGAGCTGATTTTTTTCACATTTTTCGCTTGGATTTTTATGGAGATTTGGTTGATAGCAAGCCACTCTCACTTTCATGAAAAAGATTCTAGTTCCCTTTGATTTTTCAGACTTTTCCCTTTCTGCCTTACTCACTGCCAAGAAAATATTGAGTAAAATTTCAGCGCAGCTGGTATGTGTAACGGTAATTCCTTCAGAAATAGACTGGGATGTGTTACCAGAAAAGGCTAGGGAGAGTTACCCAGAGCTTGTGGAAGAATGGGAGGAGGCCGTTTCCCGAATCCCAAGTTATTTGAAAAAGATTTTTCCCTCTTCCTACCACGTTGACTTAGAAGTTAAAATAGGTGTTCCTGCTGAACAAATTTTACGGTTGGCTGAGCAGAAAAAGGCGGATTTACTGGTATTGGGTGCCTATGGAAAAGATTTTAAGGAAGGAAAATTCATAGGATCTACGCTCCAAAAAGTACTCAGAGGATCTCCTTGTCCCGTACTTGCGGTGAAGAAACCCTTGGATGGAAATGCTTTTCGGAAAATAGCTTTTGCTTCTCTTTTTGAGCCTGCATCTCTGCCCGCCTTTTCGGCCCTGATTCCTTGGGTAAAAAACTTTACACCTATCCTACATTTGGTGTACGTCAATACTCCTTCTCATTTTGAAAATACCACTCAAACGGAAGAGGCCATGAGAAATTATTCAAAGAGCCACAAAGAACTTTCTTACCGATTCCATACGATCAATGCCAGTAGTGTGGTGGAAGGATTGGCCACTTTTTCTGAGCACAAGGGTATAGGCATAATTGCCCTTGTTTCTTCCTCAAAAAAGGGCAAGCCTTCCTATCTCATTGGCACTACGGAGACCTTGATCTATACTACCGACAAGGCAGTACTGAGTATGTCTTGGGTTTGATTTAGGAGTCCTTTAAGGGATATTTTTCAAGGCTGGAAAAAATTGTAAGAGGTCACTTTCCGCGGCCAAATAACCAAAAGAAGTAAATCCTTTTTCTTCTACCAATGACCTAAATAGATCTTGGGCCCTACAGCTATCTCCATGATACAGGTACCAATTGGCCAGTCCGTATCGAACGGCATCGTTGGAAGGGCTCCCTGGGGTTTCCTGCACCAATGATTCTGGGCTTATCCAACCTTTGTAAAGACTACAAAGCATTGCATAACTTTGGTTTTCAATGACTTCAGCATTTTTTTCAATGGGAGCAAGCAAGGAATCTGCTCGGGCCTCATTTCCAAGTCTCCTCTGGATCATGTACAGCCAATGTGTGCTTGAAACCACATTATCGTAATTTGTTCCACTTTCACGGCATCGAAGAAAAGCTTGGTAGGCATCCTCGTATCGATGCGTGAGGTAATATCCAAGTCCAAGGTGGTAATACGTATTGGTGTGTAAGGTACTCAGAGGAATTTGGAGCGCGTTGGGAATACCGTCCGGTTCGATTTGATCTTCGACGCCTTCAATCAAACGAGCTGCCTCTTCCAAATCGGCTATGGCTTTGCCGTATTCGCGAATACTTAGGTAGCGATGACCCCGGTGGCGATACAATCTCGCCTCTTTTGGAAATTTATCAATGGCCAAGGAATAAATCGCTATTGCACGCCGAATTTGCCCTAAATAGGCACTTCTTCGCCCCCACCAAATCCAAGCCTCTACGTCTTCTGGTCGGGCTTCGTAGGCCGCCATTGCTTTATCGTAGTTAGATACAAGCTCTGCGGAAGGCGTGGTGATGGCAAAAACCTTTCCCAAGGGAGTAGTAAATGAACTATCCTGGATAGAAGAAATAGATTCTTTTTCCGAAACGGAAGATCCCGTGGAGCAGGATCCCAGCAAGAACAAATACATTAGTCCTAGTAGAGTTCTCATGAGAAAAAGGATGGATTTGATAGGTATAAAATTTATTTCAAGAACAATACCCCAACGCCCTTTTCTTTTGCCAAGCTATTGAAGGCAGGAACTGCTTGTTCCAATAGTCTTTTCCCTTCTGCTTCAAGGGGCTGCCATTGCTGCATCAATTCGGCATGTCTCTCTTTGGTGCCTTCATTGATGCGAGGGATACTGCTTTCTCCATGATTCATCATAAACATGAAATTGGCGGTAAATTTATTAGCGAAGTTTTCTACATCATCGTAGGCAGTAGATTTACGTTGCACCATAGCTTCGTCCCATGTTTTCAATTCCTTAATCAATGTTTCCGCAGCCACTTTGAGGTCCTTCAATTCAGGTTTAGTAGACATTCTTTCCACCAGATTGCTGAGCTGATCCTGATATCCTTTGGCCGCATGGATCATGAGGTGCATTTGGGTAAGTTCCTCTTCCAAGGTGCTCATCCAGGCGTGGTACGCTTGGTAATCTGAGGGACTTAGCGTACTGCCCGGTTGATCCAGGATTTCCCCTTTGGCTTCCGTACGCATTTCTCCTGCAGAAAGTCTCAAGGTGTACGTACCCGGAATGGCTTTGTGCCCTCTAAAGCTGGATTCGATGTAAGCACTGGGCACGCCTGGAAGGCTAGGGTAACGCAAATCCCAAACCAAGCGATTGAGCCCTTTGCGCGTGGAGAGTAAGGGTTCCGGAGCAGGTCCACCGTCATAGGATTGGAAATCAGGGTTCCCTTTAGAGCTAAGTTTTCTAACCAGCTTTCCTGAGGAATCTAGTATTTCTAGACTCAATTCTGTGCTATCGGCGAAGGAATGGGGTAAGTGGTAGTAGATGACCATGCCATTGGCCGGATTATGGCCTTCAAACGGATCGGTACCTGAAAATTGATCTAGATTTCCTGCATTCATGGCCGAATACCAGTTTCCTAAAATTGCTTTTTCAGGAGTATAGAGCGTGAGTTGTTCCACATCCGCCTGGAGTTCTCTGACGGCATTGAGTTCGTCTAAGATCCAATAGGATCTACCTGAGGTAGCCACGATGAGATCATCGTGGGCTATTTTTAGATCGGTAATGGGAGTAATAGGAAGGTTGAGCTGAAAAGTACGCCAACTTTTTCCCCCATCCCGGGATAGGTACATTCCCTTTTCCGTTCCTGCAAAAAGCAAGTTTTTGACTTTGGTATCCTCTCTTACCACGCGGGTAAAGGAACCATAGGGAATTCCCGATGAAATGGAAGTCCAGGTCTTTCCATAGTCTGTGGTTTTGTAAAGCCCAGGGCTATGGTCGTTGAATTTGTACCGTGTGGTGGCAATGTAAGCGGTAGCAGGGTCATGTGGCGATACCTCAATGGCATTTACCAGACATTCTTTCAATTCTTTTGGGGTGACGTTGGTCCAAGTGGTTCCTCCGTTCCGGGTCAAGTACACCTGACCATCGTCACTTCCTGTCCATAGTACCCCTGCCTCGTGTGGACTCTCGATGAGGTAGGCTAGGGTACCGTAATTTTCAGCCCCTACCGCTTCGTTGGTGTAGGGTACTCCTCCTTTGCCCTGTTTGGACTTTTCGTTTCGGGTGAGGTCAGGGGAAATTTCTTTCCAAGTGAGTCCCCAGTCTTCCGTTTTCAATACGACCTGAGCACCATGAAAAAAAGTATTTGGGGCATGTTGAGAGCGAAGGATAGGTGCATTCCAATTGTACCGGTATTTCATGTCTTTGGCATCCATACCTAGGTATTGAATGGGTGCGGCCATGATGTTGGTGGACCCTTGGGTTTTCATGTCCAAGACTTCGATGGTTCCTTGGTAGCTTCCTCCTAGGACATACCTGGGATCATCCGGATCAAAAGCCAAAAAGGCAGATTCGCCTCCAGCGGAATAATTCCAATGCTCCTTTGTAATTCCTCCTCTACCCAAGGCAAGGCTGGAGATGACCAAGGAAGTATTATCCTGCTGTCCTCCATAGATGCGGTAGGGGAATTGGTTATCGACGGCAATCCTGTACATCTGGGCGGTGGGCATGTTGGCCTGGGTAGACCAGGTTTTCCCTCCATTGAAAGAGATGGATCCACCTCCGTCATCTGCCAACATGAGCTGATTTGGGTTTTTGGGATGGATCCACAAGTCGTGGTAATCTCCATGAGGCCCATTGATGTCTTCAAATGTTTTTCCTCCGTCAATAGAAACTAGAAAAGGAGCGCTTTGTACATAAACTTTATTTTCGTTTACGGGATCAGCAAATACTTCAATGTAATACCAAGCCCTTTGGGTGAGCCGGTTGTTTTTATTGACCAGAGACCAATGTTCCCCCGCGTCTTCAGACACAAATAAGCCTCCTAAATCTTTTTCTGTATCGCTTTCAATCAAAGCGTAGACCTTATTGGAGTTGGCTCTGGAAACAGAAATGGCCATTTTTCCTTTTTCCTCAGGAAGTCCTTCATGTATTTTTTTCCAAGTTTTTCCCGAGTCCGTGGTTTTATAAAGACCTGAGCCAGGGCCTCCAGATTTTACCTGCCAAGGGAAGCGCTGATGTTCCCAAAGGGCAGCATAGAGAATTTCTGGATAATTCATATCCATGGAAAGCTCCACTGCTCCTGTCATGGAGTCCGCAAAGAGTACTTTTTCCCAAGTATTTCCCCCATCCATGCTTTTAAAAACCCCTCGATCTTCATTTGGCGCATATAGTGCACCTTGAGCCCCTACGTAGACGATATCGGGATTATGAGGATGGATCTGTATTCTGGAAATATGTTGGGTTTTTTCTAATCCCATTTTTTTCCAAGTCTTCCCTGCATCGGTAGATTTGTACACCCCATCTCCATAGGAAGTCATCACTCCTCTAGGTGCATGCTCACCCATGCCTACGTAGATGATATTAGGATTACTCTCTGAAACCGCCACGGCTCCTACCGAACCTGTCTGAAAAAACCCATCGGAGACGTTGGTCCAATGCTGTCCGGCATCGCTAGTTTTCCAAAGCCCTCCACCGGTGGTACCGAAATAGTAAGTAAGTGGATCCTGCACCACCCCCGAGGCGGCTACAGATCGGCCTCCACGAAAAGGACCGATATTGCGGTACTTGATGGGTAAGGATTGGTCATAGGTTTGGGAGTAGGCAGAAAGCGAAACTAGAAGGCCTATAAGAAGAAAAATTCTTTTCATCAGTGAAGTAGAGATTTAGTCTTTTAAATCTACACAAAAGCTTAGCAAAGAATAAAAATTTGTAATTGAAACTAGACTAAAATTTAGGCAATTCTGTTTTTAACCAGTTGCTCCATCACCCAATTGGTTCTGGCTGCAGAAATTCCTGTGCTTGGACAGGTTCCCTTTCCCTGGAGTTTGTCCAAGATGGTTTGAATCAGAGGGGATTGTATATGCTTGGGAAGGGGAAATTCAAACACTCGGGGCGCTTTCCCATCTTGGAGTAGGGAAAAGGATCCTGTTCCAAAAGTAGCAAAGCGAATTTGCCCCTTGGATCCATCAATTACGATTTCATCGATTTCTGAGGCGCTTGACGTAGTAAAACACCAGTTTCCAGTTCCCAAGATTCCATTTTCAAAGACAAAGCTTCCTGTCACCAAATCCTCGGCCGGATATGCCTTGGCTTGGTTGGTGGAAAAGCCAGTTGCCTGAGTGATTTTTCCGAAAAAGAAATCCAGTAAGTCCAGCTGATGAGAGGCGAGGTCATAAAAATACCCTCCTCCAGCAATTTCGGGAATCACTCTCCAATTTTCCGAGGCTGAACTCACCAGTTTAGGGGTGAGTACCTGCTTTAAGTTGATGTGTACTGTACGGATTTCCCCAATTTCCCCTTCGTCTAGTAGACGTTTGATTTCTAAAAAATGAGGCAATGCCCTGCGGTAATAGGCTACAAATAGGGGGACTTTGGCTTTTTCACATGTGGCAATCATTTGCAAGCACTCGCGGTAGGTACGTGCCATGGGCTTCTCTACATAAACCGGCTTTCCAGCAGCTGCAGCTTGTTGGGTAAGCTCCAGGTGAACATGTGGCGGGGTGGCAATGTATATTGCATCTACCTCAGGATCTTCAATAAGCGCTTGGGCTTGGTGGTACCATTTGGGCACTCCATGCCTTTGGGCGTAATCTTTGGCCTTTTCTGCATCCCTTCTCATCACAGCTACCAAACGAGAATTGGGAAGGGAATATAGGGCAGGGGCAGATTTGACTTCACATACATTACCCACCCCCAAAATACCCCAACAAATTTCTTTGTTTTCCATAGCCCTCTTGGGATTTGTCAATTACTTTTTGAAAAAGCCCTATGCCCTATTGCAGTCGATGCTTAAGAGGCGGTAGCAGGTCTGGGCCTCATTTTTAAACTATCTGCAGGGTAGGTGGCTGCCATTTTTTCCATTTTTGCTTTGGCCCAATCCACCAAAACTTTCCTATCCTCATCTGAAAGATTCGCTTCCGGATGCAATCCCAAATAGGTGTACGAGGGAAGTGGCATCTCTTTGCTTTCCACCATCTCTACGATTTCTTCAAACTTGTGATTTTGAATGCGTAGGGGCAGAGAGGTAAATTCTGAAAAATTTAAATGTTCCTTTCCTTCATTTACGTGGTGTTGGAGCCAAAAGCCTACCGGCTGAATTTTTGCATACCAAGGGTAAGTAGTGGTATTGCTGTGACAATCGTTGCAAGCCCCTTGGAGTAGAGTAGCCACGTGATCAGGTACTTCAAAAGAAGTGGAGAGCTCATTGGCATTGCTACTTACTTCTTGCTCATTCATGGGAACAAACTGAATGACTACCAGGATGACCGCTAGCGCGTAAGTGATTTTCTTGAGCATAGGTTTTTAGGTTTTCTTTTAGACTAAAAAAGGGAAGGAAAGGATTAATAGGAGGTATAATATACGTTAAAAAAGAAACAATCGGTAATTCGTCTTTAGGCTTTTTAATTCAATAGCCATGCTAAAAAATGATTCCTTCAAAAGACTAGTGATTTTCTTCTTCCTTTCTTCACTTTTACCGGTACCTCGCACCATCAATCACCAAGCATAGGCCAGCCTGAAAAATCACCAATCCTAGCGTACCTGTCCAAAACCATTCCCCTCCAGCATATTTTTCTATTCCACCATGGATGCAAATAGAAAGACCTGTTCCAGTGAGCAATAAACCCGCCACAGACTGTAGTAACCATCTTTTTTTATTTTTCTTCATCGCATAGATGCCTTTAAAATCTATCTATCATGACCATGCCCGTTTCCTCAAATTGATCCATTTGACAGAGGGCCGATACTGCTTCTTCTAACCGTATTCTTTTTTTTATAAGTTTTTCAGGATTCATTTTACCCGCTAAAATAAGTTGAAGCATGTCAGGATAGGCATGGGCTTGCATGCCGTGACTTCCAATTATTTCCAATTCTTTGGCGATGACCAAATGCATAGGTATTGAAGGATTGGCTTCTTTTCCTGCTAGTAAGCCGATTTGAATGTGTTTCCCTCTCTTGGCCAAACAGGCGATGGATTGGTAGCAAGTGATTTTGCTTCCTAAGGCATCCACGGAAACCTGCACCCCTCCTTGACTAAGGTCTTGAATGTATGCGGCTACGTCTTCTATTTTAGTTGCATTGACCAAGTGCACTGCACCCACTTGCTTGGCCAAAGTCAAGGCTTCTTCTTGAATATCTACGGCAATTACTTTGGCCCCAAGCGCAGTGGCAATCATCACCGCAGAGAGTCCTACTCCTCCGCATCCATGGATGGCTACCCATTGACCTTCTTTTACCTTTCCTTGTGCCACGATGCCACGGAAGGAGGTAGCAAACCTGCAGCCCAAACTTGCCGCAACATCAAAGCCTAAGCTATCAGGTAACTTGACCAAGTTGGTATCCGCTCGATGTACCGCTACGTACTGAGCAAAGGATCCCCAATGGGTAAAACCAGGCTGAAATTGCCGATCACAGATCTGCTGGTTTCCGCTTTTACAGGTAGGGCAGGTTCCACAGGCGCACACAAAGGGTACGGTGACCCGATCTCCAACTTTCCAATTTTTTACTCCTTTACCCACTTCTTGGATTATTCCTGCAAATTCATGCCCAGGTACATGAGGCAAATGGATGTCTGCATCGTGCCCCATCCAGCCATGCCAATCGCTACGGCAGAGCCCCGTAGCTTTTACTTCCACGATCACACCCTCCTTTGGAATTTGTGGATCAGGCACATGAGTTACTTGGGGAGTTTGTTTAAAAGATTCAAAAATTAAGGCCTTCATTCCTTGAATACTTTTGGCGAATGTTATACAGTAGGTAAAAAAAGCCGTGAACGGAAATGCTCACGGCTGCTAAAATTTATCTTGACAGGCATTACACTTCGAATCCGGCGCGGTAGGTTCTGCCTACAAATTGATTTGCTTCTTCGAGGTTGGTGATGCGCATGTTTTCTCCGTCCCAAAGCAACTTCCTACGTCCGAAAAATTCTTGCTGACCTCGGCTATTAGGTCTTCTGAGCATGAAGCTTCGAATCGCCAAGTTGCCCATGAGCACGGTCTCGGTCATCGGTCCAGCATAGTCAAAAGAGGAAGTCAGGGTTTTGTGTTCTGCCGAACCAAAACCTGCCTTGCAGGCATCCACCCATTTTCTTTGGTGACCATACTCTGGTTCTGTTCCTTCGATTCGATCGGGACCAAATTCTTGGGTTCCATCGTAAAGGTACAGCTTGGGCATGAGAGGGGAGCTGTCGTTGATGTTGTGGGCAATAATTCCTTTTTCTCCGATCATCATCACCCCATTGGCTGAATTGGCTCCACCCAAATCGTGATCTGCGGGAATGATATCAGGATGGGAAGGACGTATTCCTCCGTCCATCCAAGTCATCTCAAGTGGCACTGGATTTTTTGCAGTTGGCCCATAGTGTAAGGTAATGAAAGAAGAGGCCGGACAGCCATCCGGATGGTAATCAGGAGTCCACATTTGAGAGTAAACCGATCCCACGGAGCATTCTGCATCGAGAGGATAGTGTAGCCCTAGCATACGGAAGGGGATGTCCATCAAATGACAGCCTACATCACCTAGAGCTCCCGTGCCATAATCCCACCAACCTCTCCAATTGAAGGGGTGCAGGTTGGGTGTGAAAGGGATTTGAGGGGCTGGGCCTAGCCAGAGGTCCCATTCCAAATCTGAAGGGATATTGCTGGGGTCAGCCTTTGGAAAAGCGCCTCCTTGCGGCCAAACGGGACGGTTGGTCCAGATTTGCACCTTGGAAACCTTGCCGATCTTATCGGAATCCATCCACCCCTTGATCATGTCCATGAGGGGATTGGAAGCCCCTTGATTTCCCATTTGGGTGACCACCTTTTGATCTCTTGCCAGTTGGGTCAGCATCCTGGCTTCCCGAATGTTGTGGGTCATGGGCTTTTGTACGTAGACGTGCTTGCCTCGCTCCATGCAAAACTTGGCAGCGGGACCATGCACATGGTCTGGCGTAGAAATGGTGACCGCGTCAATATCTTTTTGTTCTTCCAGCATTTTCCTATAATCAGCATACAACTTGGCATTTGGGAATTTGGCCACGGAGTCTTTTGCAGAACCTGAAAAATCCACATCGCATAAGGCTACCACTCGCTCTCTGCCATTGACAGAGGCATTGAGGATATCGCTTTTTCCTTTACCTCCTGCACCGATAGCGGCCAGATTGAGTTGATCGGAGGGGGCTGTATATCCCACGCCTCCTAGGACGTGGCGTGGTACAATAAAAATGGAGGAGGCTATGGCAGCCTTTTTGATAAATTCTCTTCGGGAAGATAAAGAGCTGTCTTGCTTTTGGTCTTTCATGGGTTGATGAAAATTAACGATATGTCCAAGTGATCACCTGAGGAGAATATAATCCCGAGATTTCCTCTCCTTTGCTGGTACGTAGTACAAGTTGGGGTTGATTTTTGGATTTGTCAAAAAAAACAGAAAAATCCTTTTTCAAGAGACCTCATGAAAACAAAACCTTTAAATTTTACTTATCTATAAAAGTTTACGTTCTTTATGCCCGTAAAACAGCTTAGAATCCCTAAAATTAAGGCAAATCTAGGTTGGCTAATTTCAAGAGCTTTCATAGAAAACATAAATTAAGTTTAAATTTTTCCTATGGTCATTGGAGTCGTCAAAGAAAGCAAAGAGTTTGAAAGCCGAGTGGCTTTGAGCCCAGAGGTGGTTAAACTCTTGGTTAAAAAAGAATTTAACGTAGTCATAGAATCGGGTGCTGGGGAGTCTTCTTTTTTTTCCAATCAAGAGTACCTAGATGCTGGAGCAAAAATTCACACCAGGGAAGAAGCATTGGCCGCAGACTTAATTCTCAAGGTTAATTTAGTAACTCTTGAGGAAGTGGCTCATATGAAAGAGAAGTCCGCTTGCATGTCTTTTATGTATGCCTACCAGCATCCCGAAGTGGTGCAAGCACTCAATAAAAAATCCATCACTTCTTTTTCCATGGATGCCGTGCCAAGGATCTCAAGGGCACAGAAAATGGATGCTTTATCCTCCCAAGCCAATTTGGCTGGGTACAAGGCGGTGCTCTTGGGCGCCAATCGATTAGGTAAAATTTTTCCTTTGATGATGACAGCTTCCGGGACCATTACCCCTGCGCGGGTTCTCATTTTTGGAGCTGGGGTAGCGGGATTGCAAGCCATCGCTACAGCCAAAAGATTAGGTGCCGTGGTAGAATGTACCGATGTACGTCCAGAGACCAAGGAACAAGTAGAGTCTCTTGGAGGTAGGTTTCTGTCAGTGGAGGGTGTGGAAGGAGTCCAGACCGAAGGTGGATATGCCAAAGAAGTCTCAGCAGAGTACTTGGAAAAGCAACAAGCCTTGATTCGAGAAAAAATCAAAGAAGCGGACCTGGTGATTACTACAGCCCTAGTAATGGGCAAGAAATCTCCCATATTAGTCACCGAAGACATGGTAAAAAGTATGAAGACAGGTTCGGTAATTGTAGATATGGCGGTAGCTTCTGGAGGTAATTGCGCTATTTCTGAAGCCAATGCTACCGTAGTCAAGTATGGAGTCACGCTAATTGGAGAATCCAACCTTCCTTCCTTGCTCCCGGTCAACGCCAGTCAATTGTATGCTACCAATATCAGTACCTTGGTGCTGCACCTGGCTAGTAAAGATGGCTTTTCACTTGATCTGGAAGATGAAATCACCAAAGGAGTACTTATCACCCACCAGGGTGAGGTTGTCCATGAATTTACCAAAAAATTACTAAACACCTAGAAGGCTAGCCTATGGAAATTTCTGATCTAATCGTTCTAATTTATGTGTTAGTACTAGCTAGCTACCTTGGATTTGAACTTATTTCTAAGGTGCCACCTACCTTGCATACCCCTTTGATGTCTGGATCTAATGCCATTTCAGGAATTACTATTGTGGGGGCCTTGATCGCTTGCAATGAACTGGGATTCACCAGCACCAGCAAATGGCTAGGTATGGCGGCCTTGGTGCTTGCGACCATCAACGTGGTGGGTGGCTATGCCGTGACCGATCGAATGCTGAAAATGTTTAAGAAAAAATGACCACAGGAATCCAACTTGCCTATCTACTCGCTTCGGTCCTCTTTATCCTGGGAATTAAGTTTCTAGGAAAAACCAAGGATGCCCGAAAAGGAAATGTACTTTCAGCTGTAGGCATGCTGATTGCCATAGTAGCTACCTTAGTGACCCTCGAGGTGCTCACTTTTTTGGAAATTTTTGCCTGTATTCTCCTAGGAACCATCGTAGGATTGTACTATGCCTATAAGGTGGAGATGACCAAAATCCCAGAAATGGTGGCCTTATTTAATGGTTTTGGAGGACTGGCTTCTTTTGCTGTGGCTCTGTCAGATTACTACCTTAAAAGTGAAACCAACCCCACTGCTCTGGATGCGATCAATTTGAGCAGTATTTTAGTTTCCCTGTTGATTGGAGGAGTGACCTTTACAGGATCCATGGTTGCCTACCTCAAGTTAGATGGTAAGGTTTCAGGACAGCCCATTACCTTCAAAGGGCAGCATTTTCTGAATCTCCTGTTGCTGATAGCCTTTATTGCCGCTTCTGTAGCTGTATTTATAGATCCTAGCCAATTGACCTTCCTTATGGTCGTGGTGGTAATCTCTCTCTTGCTGGGAATTTTAACCGTCATACCGATTGGTGGAGCGGATATGCCGGTAGTTATTTCCTTACTCAATTCCTATTCGGGTATGGCTGCTTGCGCTACGGGATTTATTTTAAACAATAATGTTCTTATCGTGGCGGGGTCCCTGGTAGGAGCATCGGGAATTATTTTGACTCAAATCATGTGTAAGGCCATGAACCGCTCCCTGACCAATGTGCTCTTGGGAGGTTTTGGTCAAACTGCTTCTGGACCTGGAGTCGATGGACCTGCTGTGGTAATCAAAGAAATTGGCGTGGAGGAAACGGCCATGCTCGTGGATGCTGCCTCCTCCATTATTGTGGTACCAGGCTACGGAATGGCTGTTGCTCAAGCCCAGCATGTGATCCGAGAACTGATGGAACTCTGTGAAAAAAGAAATATTAATTTTCGCTTTGCCATACACCCGGTAGCAGGACGGATGCCTGGTCATATGAATGTATTGCTTGCAGAGGCCAATATTTCTTATGACAAATTGCTGGAGATGGATGAAATCAACGAAGAATTTGCCACCACCGACTTGGTATTTGTGGTAGGTGCCAATGACGTAGTCAATCCAGCTGCAAGAACCAATCCCCAAAGTCCCATTTTTGGGATGCCTATACTCAATGCTGATAAAGCCAAGACGGTCATCGTTTCTAAAAGAAGTATGGGCAAGGGCTATGCAGGTATTGAAAATGAGCTTTTCGGATACCCCAATTGCTTGATGTTGTTTGGGGATGCCAAACAGACCATCACCAAAGTGGTAGGGGAACTCAAGGAAATGAGTTGATTATCTAGGACGTAGAAAAATAGGGGGAATCTATCATATCCCTAAGGACAATTGGGAGGGGAGAAGTTGGAAACTCTTTCTGTGCCAAGGAGTAATTCCATGCCTCACAATTCCATCCCTATGGATTTTGGTGGCGTAGCCTGCATTGGTCTCCCATCCGTAATGGGGGTGTTGCTTAGCCAATTCTTCCATCATGTGATCCCGGTGGACCTTGGCCAGGATGGAAGCCGAAGCAATAGAGGCTAAAAGACTATCTCCTTTGACCACGCAGGTAAAAGGATATTGTAGCTTGGATTTCCAGGCATTCCCATCGATTAGCAAATGCTCAGGAGTCAAGGATAACGCATTTATTGCCCGCTCCATAGCTAGGAATGAAGCTTTCAGGATATTGATCTTATCGATTTCCTCAACGCTGGCTTCTCCTATGGCCCAGGCCAGCGCATGCTGCTGAATTTCTTCCACCAAATCTTCTCGCTGCTTCTTTTCAAGTTGCTTGGAATCGTTGATCCAGGGATTGCGGTAATTACTTGGCAAAATCACCGCCGCAGCTACTACTGGACCAGCCAAGCAACCTCGGCCAACTTCATCACATCCTGCCTCTATGCGATTAACTTCTAAAAAGGGGAGCAGCGCCATCTTGATGTGGGGAAGAGGGTTGGTAGTAGGAGTGAATCATTTCAGCCACCAATGCAGTCCATCCGGTTTGGTGGGAAGCTCCAAGTCCTTTTCCAGAATCTCCATGGAAATATTCAAAAAAGAGGATATAATCTTTAAAATGAGGATCTTCTTGGAATTTGATCTGATTTCCAAACACGGGACGTTTGCCATCTTTGTCGCGGCTAAAAATAGAAATGCAACGTAAGGAAAGCTCCTTGGCAATAATATCCATGGTCAGGTAGTTTCCAGAGCCCGTGGGATATTCTATAGAAAAATCTTCCCCATAATAGCTGTCAAACTTTTTTAAGGACTCCATGATGAGGAAGTTGATGGGAAACCAAATGGGACCTCGCCAGTTGGAATTTCCTCCAAACATCTGGGTATCCGCTTCTCCTGGGGTATAGCGTATCGATAGGGTGTCCCCATTGATTTTCATGGTGTAGGAATGAGCTTCATGGTATTTGGACAAGGAACGAATGCCAAATTCGCTCAAAAATTCTTCTTCATTCAACATGCGTTGAAGGACACTTTTCATTCGATGTCCTCGAAGTAGGGAAAACAACCTTCGTTTTTCGTATCCCGGTTGAATCCAGCTAGACACCAAGGAGGCAAGTTTGGGTTTAACCCTAAGGAAAAAATCCAGTCGCTTCTTGAATTCGGGTAGGTTGTCAAACATCTCTTCCCGAATAGGTTCTACTGCAAATAAGGGTATGAGACCTACAATTGACCTAACCTTAAGTTTTTTAGGATCTTTGCCTTGGTAATGAAAAATGTCGTAGAAAAAATTATCCTCATCGTCCCAAAGAGAAATTTGTTCGGAGGAAATTGTATTCATCGCGCCAGCGATGTACAGGAAATGCTCTAGGAATTTGGTGGCACTGAATTGGTAGACTGTATTGAATTCGCAAAGGTCAAGAGCGATGCGTAGCATATTGAGTGAAAACATCGCCATCCAGGAGGTTCCGTCAGCTTGCTCTAATTTACCCTGGTAGTATTGTGCGTGGCTTCTGTCAAAGAGAGAAATATTATCTAAGCCCAAGAATCCTCCCTCAAAAATATTATTGCCTTCTGAATCCTTTCTATTGACCCACCAGGTAAAATTCAGCATGAGTTTGTGCATGGCACGTTCTAAGAACTCCTGATCTCCTTTGCCACCATTGATTTTCTTGTCAATTTGATAAACGCGCTGCACGGCATAGGCGTGTACGGGTGGATTCACATCTGAAAAATTCCATTCGTAGGCGGGCATTTGCCCATTGGGATGCATGTACCACTCGTTGAGAAGAAGCAAAAGCTGATTTTTGGCAAATTCAGCGTCTATTCGTGCGAGGGGAATGCAATGAAATGCCAGATCCCATGCGGCATACCAAGGGTATTCCCACTTGTCGGGCATGGAAATGATATCAAAATTTTGAAGGTGGGTCCAGGAGTGGTTCCTTCCTTTTTTTCGTTCTTGAGGAGGACTATATCTCCCGGGGTCTCCCTCAAGCCAGCGGTTGACATCGTAGTAATAAAACTGCTTGGACCAAAGTAACCCGGCAAAGGCTTGACGCTGTATGGATTTATGGTCCTCCTGAATCACATTTTGCTGGAGATCTTGGTAAAACTCATCTGCCTCCTCTTTACGTTTTTTTAAAATTTCTTGGCAAGAGGTAAGGGGATTTTCGCCAGAATGGTGTTGCATTCGGAAGTATACCTGGGCCTGCCCCCCAGCGGGAATTTCCAGTTCATAGATGGCTGCAGCTTTAGTTCCCGTAGGCTTGGAAGCAAGTCTGGTGGTATCTCCTGAAATCAGGTAGTCATTGATGGCATCTTTGGTGGAGGTACGTTCGTTAGGAATCCCATACAGCCTTTCCCGATTGGTTTCATTGTCACAAAAAACCAATTCTTTGGGATTGGAAAAATGGAACAAATAGTTTCCTGATTTGGGATTGAAGGCCTTTATAGAGTCCTCCGATTGCTTGGTAATCTTTGGCATGAAGGGTTCATCCCCTGTAAACCAGAATTTACGAAACCAAACGGTAGGCATTACCCAAATTTTAGCTGACTCAGGACCTCTGTTGTGGATGGTTGCCATGCCCACCATGTCCTCTACATCTTCTTTGGCATACTCGATAAGAATATCAAAGTAGCGGTCATCGTCAAATAACCCTGTATCAATGAGTTCAAACTCGGGATGGTGCTTGTCTGCTTTTTTATTTCCCTCCACCAATTGTTTGTAGGGAAACTCACCTTGAGGATACTTGTAGAGCATCTTCATGTAGCTGTGGGAGGGAGTGGAATCAAGGTAGTAGTAGACTTCTTTGACATCTTCCCCATGATTTCCTTCGTTGCCAGTGAGTCCAAAAAATCGCTCTTTGATAAACGGATCCTTGCCGTTCCAAAAGGCCCAGGCCATGCAAAGCAGCTGTCGGTGATCGGATATTCCCGCAATCCCTTCTTCACCCCAACGGTAAGCCTTACTTCGGGCATGGTCATGGGGCACATTTTCCCATGCTGCACCATCAGGACTGTAATCTTCCCTTACCGTGCCCCATTGTCTGTCGGTAAGGTAAGGTCCCCATTTCTTCCAATGCTTTTTTCTTTCCTTATCCTCTAGTAATCTATTTTGTTCTGCAGACATGCACCTTAGCTCATTAAGCGGAGGGTGAAATTATCATTTTCAAGCCATTTCAGCGCAAAAAAAATCGATAGAATGAAAAACAATTTTTTACCCTATGCTCCTCACCATAATTCAACTCCCTACCTACTTTCTAGAGGTGCCTTAGGAAATCGATTGATTTTTGTGCCTAATGGGAGAGGGTAGGAGGAAATGTAGCCCATTACCTTGTGATCCATAGAAATATCCTATACTTTTAAAAAAATTATCTTATAATCAAGAAAGAGCCTTTACTTTAGTTTAGGTTATTTTATACACAGAACCATGAAAAAACTAAGTCTCTTCTTCGTTTTAATTCTGATTGTGCTGGTTGGCCTGCAGATGTATCCTCTTAAAACTACTACCCAGGGTCAAGAGGCAAGTTTAGGCCTGATACCGGTACAGACGCCTCCTTCTACTCTACTTGAGGAATATACCCAAAAATACCTTCGTTTTCAGACCAAAGCCAACCAAACCCGCTTGTTGACCCAGCCCAGTCAGGACTATATTATCCAGTTGGATGAAGAGGCCAGGGAACTTCAATCCCTTTATGAAAAATTATCTTTAGAAGAGCGAAGAAAGGTAAAAAAGGTCGTTTTTCCCTATGCAAAAATAAGTTCAGGGGGTCAGGTAGTTTACAAGAAATGGGAAGATCTTACGGAAGAAGAAAAGAATTCTATGAGCTGCTAAGCCAATTGACTTTGGAAAATGATAGGGAAATTAACCCTCTCTTCAGCAGTTAATTCCTGTAATTTTTTTGGCCATTGATCTACCCAGGCTTTCATCAGGCGGGAAGTACATTCACCTGAAGATAAATTGGCTAATTTTTCAAAATCAAAACGGTCTGAGGCCCATCCTGCTCCAGAATTCTCTCCATCAAGAGCATTGCAGGCCTGCTCGTAATGCCCAGCTACAGGGACCATAATTACTGGCTTACCAAGATACATGGCCTCACAGACTGACTCAAATCCAGCCGTACAAACTAATCCTGAGCAGGAGGCCATAGCTTCTAAGAATTTTTGATCATTTACCTTATGAAAACTAAGATTGGGTAGTGGATATTCGGTTTCTGCCGCCTGTTTTTTATCCCAAAATGCCATAATGATTTGGTGAGGATGATTTTTAGCATACTGAATTACCTCATTAGCATATCCAGGATTGACCATGTAGGTGAGATAAAACCCTGCATTAGAAACTTTCAAATCTCTAATTTCTGGCCTAAGTAAGGGAGGTACTACAGTTACTTCTTTGGTGCTTTCTTTGGGTAAAAAAGACAAAGCAAGTTTTTTTTGGGATCCAATTGCAGTAACCCTGGTGTGCATCTGAAAAAGTAATTTCTCTAGTGGGCGATTTGGCGCGAAAGCAAATGCTGGATGTCTCTCTAGATATTGGTGACCAATAACCCAAACGCTTGCATTTGTTTTATAGAATAGAGGATAAATCCCACCTAAGATTTCATAAAAATTAACGATTACGTCAGGTTCTTTTTCCTTAAGAAGTTTGTGGATTGCTTGAATACTTTTCCAGAATAAGGAAAGTTTCAATGTGTTTTTCCAAATTGTTTTTCCGAGGAGGATTTTCTTTTCTATCCCATCAGTTTCAAAATTTGGACTATCTACTAGCGTAATGGGAACCCCTATTTTTTGGATGAAGAAATCTGGCAAGGTTCTTCTTTGACTTTTTCCAACTACTGCACCTAATAACTCATGACCCTGAGAGCGCAGTAATGAGGCAAAAGAAAGTGCTTGTGTCAAATGTCCTCTACCTTCCCCTTGAATAATAAATATAAACTTCATCTTTATCCTTAAATGGAGCGGGTTTGAAAGGAAATGTCATTCACACTAGAAAATGCTACTTGCGGCAAGGGTTCTTCTTGTCTATTTTCGTAACTATTTCTAGTGAGGTACTCTGGTTTTTCACTTGCTTTTCCAAAATCCAATTGGTTGAAGAAGATAAGTTCCCAATGTCCTTCATGATCCTCAGCCAAGGCACTCATGGATTCAACCCAATCCCCAGAGTTCATGTAGTGAATACCATTTATCAGTCTATTTTCTGGCTTATGGATGTGTCCACAAATGATGCCATCGCAACCTTTCGCCTTGGCCATTTTGGCAAGTTCTGATTCGTAATCATCAATGTAGGAAACGGCTTGTTTAACTTTCCCTTTAACGTATTGAGAAAGAGAAAAATATGGAAGACCTTTACGAAATCGGTAATAATTTACTACTCGATTTAGCCATAGTAGAAAGGTATATCCTACATCTCCTAGGTAAGCAATCCACCGAAGATTAGTGGTAATACTATCAAATACGTCACCGTGAGTAATGAAATACGATTTCCCATGGCTTTGATAGGTCATTTCTGATAAGATGTGAAGCTTTCCAATTTGAAGCGGAAGAATTTGATCCAAAAAATCATCGTGATTGCCTCTCAGATAGTACACCCTAGTTTCTTGGCTTTCTATCATTTTTAGGATTACATTAAAAAAACGAGTGTGTTTTCTTTTCCAACGTCCCGACTTCTTTAATTGCCATCCATCGATGATATCCCCGTTCAGGATCAGGTTATCACATTGAAATTGCTTTAAAAATCGAACAATTTCCTTTGCTTTGGAGCCCTTGGTGCCCAAATGAACATCTGAAACGATGATGGTTTTGTAGTCAGTCTTCACACAAGTCGTTTTGCTTCATAATTTCACTTGCATACGTCACTTGAATGTGTTTGAGATATTATGTTTTTGTGTTTTAAACGAAATTTTATTCTTTAAAAATTAAAATAAGGTTAAGTAAAGATTAAAAATCAGGACAGCTATTCTGTTGAATAGCCTACTTATTTGATTGAGAAAAATATTTTTTTAAACTTAACTTTCAGGTGGTAGTAAACTTTTTTAAGAATTAAAAAAAATCTAGAATTTAGGAGTTGCATATATTCCTATAGATATTTAAAAATATATTGACCAATTTTTAAGCATGTAAATTACTTTGCGTAGTAAAATTCAATTGATGAATTAATTTATGAAAAGACTCATTTGGATTGGTGTTTTTTTCAATCTAGTATTCTTAATTTTCTTAACAAAAGCAATTTGGCAACCACAGCTTTCGCTTGAGTTAAAATCTCCTGAATTGACTTTTCTACAAGAATTGGAAATGGGGCAAGCCGTAGAAAAGAAGAAGGTGGTTTTGGAAAGTAGCGATACAATCCCTGATAGTATAGCGGTAGATTCCCTTCAAAAGGAGCTTATTAACCAAACCTATGACTTCCCTTACACAGTCAATGATTCAATCAAGAGAATCTTGTTTGTAGGTGATTCCCAGTTGGAAAATCTCAGAAAACCAGTAAGGAAGCGATTGATGGACAATGATTATCAATTAGTAGCTTCTGTCGTTTGGTACGGGTCAACCACTAAGCAATGGGCTAATACAGATACTTTGGCCTATTTTATTTCAAAATACAAACCTGATTTTGTTCTGGTAGCCCTTGGTTTGAATGAAGTGCATGCGAGGGATTTTGAAAAAAGAACAAAGTATGCTCAAACCATTAAAAGCAACCTTGAACAGCGTAATCTACCCTATTATTATATTGGCCCTGCTTTTTGGATGAAAGACAAGGGAATTACCAGTGTTTTGCAAGAAACCTTTGGGGAGTTATTTTATCCTTCACATTTGCTCACACTAGAGCGGTCAAACGATGGAAAGCATCCATCAAAAGACGCTGCGGTTGTTTGGTTTGAAAAAGTCGCTGAGCAAATTACAACTAAAGGCATACTTAACTTGGGCTCGGTAAAGGATACTATTTATCGTGACAACAGTGAAACTATTTTTTTAAAAGTTCCTAAAAATGATTGATTTCAATTCTTTACTCTCTGAATTTGCCTACCGTTCAGAGGCACCCATGCTTTTCCACCATGGGATTTTTTTATTCTTGTTCGCGAATTTTTTAATTCTCTATGCCATTTTTTATACGAATTCAAAGGTTCAAAAATGGATATTAATTCTTTTCAGCTTCTACTTCTACTACAAGTCTAGTGGCAATTACCTTTTGTTGCTTTTGGTAACAGTGTGCGTAGATTATTTTTTCTCAATCCTCATTTCCAAAACTACTAAGTCAAAGCTAGCCACTTTTTTTACGGCTTTGGCGATCGTTTTTAGTTTGAGTTTCTTGATGTACTTTAAGTATTTGGATTTTTTCTTGCGTTCTCTTGGCTTGGGTGAGCAGGGACTACAAACTGCCAGCATCGTTTTACCGATTGGAATTTCATTTTACACCTTCCAATCCATAAGCTACCTGGTTGATATTCACCGAAAGGTGATTAAGGTGCCAAGCTTGCTTGACTATCTGCTTTACATAAGCTTTTTCCCTCATCTAGTGGCTGGACCAATTGTTAGGGCAAAAGACTTTTTACCTCAGTTGAAAAAGAAAATCCAGGTTACGAGGGAAATGGTGAATGAAGGATTTTATTTGATTACAAAAGGATTTATAAAAAAAGCAATTATAGCCGATTTCATTGCTCAGTATGTGGACATCATCTATGCTTCTCCAACTGGAGCAAGTGGGGTAGAAGCAATTTTCGCAGTACTTGGTTATGCGCTTCAAATCTTCTGTGATTTTTCAGGCTATACAGATATGGCTATAGGAATAGCCTTGCTGATGGGATATAGGTTGTGCTTGAATTTTGATTCGCCTTACAAATCTCTAAGCATTACTCAATTTTGGAGAAAATGGCATATTTCGCTTTCCAGCTGGCTTCGGGATTTCATTTATATACCCTTAGGAGGCAATAAAAAAGGGTTCGTATTGCAATTGGTGTTCCTACTTGTGACGATGATAATTGGTGGTTTTTGGCATGGCGCCGATTGGAAATTTGTTTGGTGGGGAATTGGCCATGGCTTGCTTTTGGTTTTTCACAAGCTGCTCAGCAGGTGGGTTACCATCTCAGGTTCTAAGATTTGGGATTCTTTATCCTGGATTCTTACTTTTTCGGTGGTCGTAATCTTGTGGATCCCTTTCAGGGCAGTGAGTCTTTCGGATAGTTTGATTCTCTTCATGGCCTTATTCCAGGTAATCGATTTAGAAACGTTGTTCATTTTTTGTCAGCAAAATTTCCTGTACGTTTTCCTTTTAGGAATTGGATTTTCCATGACGCTATTGAATAATGAAATAAAGGAAAGATTTAAAGCCTGGTACTATAAAGAAAGCATAATTATTAAGTTAGTTTTATTGGTGGTATTAATTCAAGTAATGTATGAGATTCAGTCTTCAGAGGTCCAGCCATTTATTTATTTTCAATTTTAACTCACTAGCTCTAGTAAGCTTTCTTTTGTGTCCTACTGTCAGTGCACAAGAGGTGAAAATAACTAACTCCGGAGGAACAGGTAACGATGGAGTGGATAAGACGGGCACAATTAAGATTTTGCATATTGGAGATTCTCATTTGCAACCCAATAATTTAACGGGAAGTACAAGGTTAATTTTGCAAAAAGAATTTGGCAATGCAGGCAGAGGGTTAATTTTCCCCTATAATTTGGCCAAAACGTATGGGCCAAATGATTACACTTTTTCAAGTAATTTGTCTTGGACTTCAGCATGGATTACCAAATCTTCCACCCAATCCATTGGGCTCACGGGGATATCTGTAAAAAGTATTGCTACTAGCGGAAAGGTTTCCTGGTCAACAGGGAAGGATGTACTTGATTACCCCTATCAAAAAGGCCAGATTTTGTTTGAGATGCAAGGCTGCACAGACTGTTCTGTTGAAGTAAATGGGGTTAAAAGAACGTATTCAAATCAAACTAAGGTATTGGACACGCTTTCATTTTTAGTTGAGAAAGACACCTCTACCTTGACGTTTAAGGGGGGGTATTTTACGTTGTTGGATTTGGTTGAAGAAACAAACCTACCGGGAGTCATTTATAGTTCCACAGGCGTCGCTAGTGCAACCTTCACGAGCTATAATCTAAATCCCAATTTCCAAAAGGGGGTAGCGATGATCCGCCCAGATTACCTTTTGATTTCCTTGGGAACAAACGAGAGTTATAGAAATTGGAATGCATCTTACTTTAACAAGGAGGTGAATCTATGTTTGGATAGAATTACCGAAGCCTCTCCAACTACTGAGGTAATTCTTGTCCTGCCGAATGAGAACTACAAAAAAATTAATGGCAAATATGTGTACAATGCGGCCGTAGATTCGGTGAGAAATAGCTTGAAAAATATTGCTGCGCAGCGGCAGTTGACCACCTACGACCAACTAGAAGCCATGGGCGGCAAAGGATCCCTGTTGGAATGGTTAAAGCAGGGGCTGGTGAATGCGGATCATGTTCATTTACTACGGAAGGGTTATCAAAAGCAAGGCGAATTATTGGCAGCCTTTCTATTGGGTTACCTTCAAAACAAGCCCGATTGATTTTCGGAAGAAAAATGTGTTTTTATTTAAATTAGTTACTTGAGGCAATTGAATTTTTCAAACAACAAAAATTTTACGCTATATCTTGCATTAACGCTTTTCGCTTTTTCTGTTGTCGGATTTATGATTAAGCTTCCCCGTTTTTTTCATCATTATGATAAGGAGTTGCATGCGCTTTTTTATTTTTGTGCAACTTGTTTTTTGCTCTTATTGTACTCCAAAAGATGGTTTTTAATCGGACCTCTCGTTACTAGAGTGAGAAGTTATTGAATGGATTTCACAATTTTTGAGTGTGCCATCTTATTCATTCAATTGCGTTGATATTTTTTCCTTTTTAATCAGTTTTGAATCAATTCAAATTCCAAAAAAATCATCATCTTTTTTGACCTAAACTAATTTCTAAAAAGTTAGATTTTATTCAAGCGGTGATTTACGCTTCCGTTCCATTCCTTAGTTTAGTAGTTCTAATTCTTTCTCCCCGATGAAAAAAATTACATTCCTCCTGAGTTTCCTGCTGCTTGTTTTTTCAAGTGTTGCGCAACAAAATCCGCCCAAAGGGAACTACGAGTTAGCCGCTCGTTTTTCTCCCGATAAATTGAAAAAAATGATTTTTTCGACCAGCGTAGACCCGCATTGGATGAAAAAATCCGATCGATTTTGGTACGAATACGAAACTTCCCAAGGGAAGAAATGGGTGCTTGTTGACCCAGTTCGAAGGACCAAAACCCCACTTTTTGATGTAGACAAACTTGCGGCCGAACTCACCAAAGCAGTCAAGGATCCCTTTGACGGGCAGCACCTCAAGTTGGATGATATGAAGTTGCTCGGCGATGAGAATACCCTTCAATTTACCGTGAAAAGTACAGCTGATGTACTGAAAAAGGATTGGGCGGAGCAAAAAGCAAAAAATAAAAATGCCAAAGACTCCCTAGAAAAGAAGGTACATACCTTTCAATTCAACTTGATTTCTCAGCAACTCAAGGAAATTGAAACGGTAAAGGAGCCAACCCGTCTCGCATGGGCCAACATTGCGCCAGACTCCTCCAAGGTGGTGTATGTAAAAAACTTCAATTTGTATTGGATGGATAAAGCTAACTTTTTGAAGGCAGTCAAAGATGTGAAGGATACGACTTTGGTAGAGCATGCGCTCACTAGCGACGGAGTAGAAAATTACGAATACGGATGGGGAGATCGAGGGGAGGACAACGTAGAGGTAGCAAAAAAGAAAAATGATCGCAAGCGTGCGCCCGTACTCTGGAGCTCAGACAGCAAGCAGTTTATCCTCACCAAAACTGACCAGCGCATGGTCAAAGACCTTTGGGTGATTCACCACACCCGAGACCCACGACCGACCTTGGAAACTTACAAGTATGCCATGCCAGGTGAAAAGGAACAACCGCAAACGGAATTGATCCATTATTCTTTTGAATCTCAAAAACTTAGTAACTTACCTATAGCTACTTTCAAGGACCAAACGGTAAGCCTTTGGTCTACCACCCCAGCAGTCAACACCAGGGACGATGATTTTAGACCGACTACCTGGTTAGGAAATCCAAGTGAATTTTATTTTGCTTTGACCTCTAGGGATTTGAAGCGGGTGGATGTCCTGAGGTGGAACCTGAAAATAGGACAGAAGGAAGTACTTATTGAAGAGCGAAGCAATACCTACATTGATTTTGAAAAATTAGAGTTGGTAGGAAATGAAATGATTTGGTGGTCGGAGCGTGACGGATGGGGACATTTGTATCTCTACAGTAAGGACGGTTCTTTGAAGCGACAACTTACCTCTGGTCCCTTCCATACAGCAGGAATTGTGCGTGTAGACGCTTCGCTAAGAAAAGTATATTTAACAGCCAATGGTAGGGAAAAAGGAGAGGACCCCTATTACGAGCATCTTTATTCCGTTTTCTTGGACGGTGGTCCTTTGACCCTGCTCAACAAGGGAGATTTCAATCATGAGGTCAGCATGAATGACCTAGGAAGCTTTTTTGTGGATAATTATTCGAGAGTAAATACTATCCCAAACTCAATTCTTTACGATAGGAATGGAGCGAAAATAATGGACTTGGAGACTGCCGACTTGAGCCAACTTTTTGCGGCAGGGTATCAATTTCCCGAGCCTTTTACCTTCAAAGCAGACGATGGAATCACGGATCTTTATGGGGTGATGTACAAGCCTTATGATTTTGATTCTACTAGAAAATATCCGCTGATCCAGTACGTATACCCCGGTCCTCAAACCGAGTCTGTCAATAAATCTTTTGGAAGAGGGATGGATCGTACGGATAGATTGGCACAATTTGGCTTTGTTGTTGTGACCCTAGGGAATAGGGGAGGCCACCCTTCTCGTTCCAAATGGTACCATAACTATGGCTATGGAGACTTGCGTGACTATGGATTGGCTGATAAAAAGGCTGCTGTGGATCAATTGGCTGATAGACATTCCTTTATCGATCGTCACAAGGTGGGGATACATGGCCATTCTGGTGGAGGATTTATGTCTACTGCAGCCATGTTGGTGTATCCAGACGTGTTTAAGGTAGCCGTTTCCTCTGCAGGAAATCACGAAAACAACATTTACAATCGCTGGTGGTCAGAAAAGCACCATGGGGTACAGGAGCGTGTGATGCCCAACGGGGACACCACCTTTGTATATCAAATTGAGAAAAATCCGGATTTGGCCAAAAATTTAAAGGGCCACTTGATGCTGAGCACGGGGGATGTTGACAATAATGTGCATCCAGCGGGGACCATTCGTATGGCCAATGCCTTGATCAAGGCGGGTAAGCGATTTGAGTTTGTTCTCTTGCCGGGTCAAAGACACGGGTATGGAGATATGACCGAATACTTCTTTTGGAAAATGGGTGACTATTTTGTCACTCATTTGTTGGGTGACTCTACGCCTCCCCCGGTGGACATGCTAGAGATGCAACGGGATAAGCCCAAAGACAAGTAAGTACTCTACATCGGCCCATTTCTTTATAGAAATGGGCTTTTTTTTATCTAATTCAAGAAAATTACCCGTTGAAAATCAATTTGAAAGTAGTTCCCTCTCCAAGAATCGATCGTACTTGAATATTCCCTTTGTGTCTTCGCATGATTTGCTTGGATAGACTCAATCCAATACCTGCGCCCTTCTTTTTGGTAGTGAAAAATGGGATAAAAATTTTATTCAATGCCTCTTCTTCAATCCCTTTTCCTGTATCGCGAACCTCAAGGATTATTTTTCCTGCTTCATCAATATACGCCTGTAAGTAGATGCTTTTCTCTTGAGCTTCCTCCAAGGCATGAATCGCATTTTGTATGAGGTTGATAAGGACTTGTTCGATTTGATTTTGGTCACCAAACAAAATCAAATCCTTAGGTTGTAATTGCTTTTGGAGAGTAATTCCATTGGACTCCAACTGCTGATGCAGAAGGGTTTGAAGCTGCTCAAAGAGTTGGGAAATGGATATACTTTCAAACTTGGGAAGGGGGACGTGGGCCAAGTTGCGAAAATCAGATACAAAGCTGATCAATCCCTCACTTCTCTTTTCTATGGTGCGAATCCCCATTAGAAAATCTTCCAATTCTGAAATGGGTAGGTTCTTGTGCTGAATCATTTTCTGTTCTACATCCTCTTTAAGGGTACCTGCCAAAGAACTTATGGGAGCAATAGAATTCATGATTTCATGGGTCAGGATATTTACCAGGTTTTGCCAGGCTTCCATCTCCTTTTCTTCCAATTCCGATTGTATGTTTTGAAGGGATACCAATTTAAATCGCTCACCTCGCATGAGTAGCTCGATCACATATACAGAAAATTGCATAATCCCATCCGGATGAGGAATTTTTATCAGTTCGCTACCACCTGTCCTAAGATTTTGTATGGCAAGGTGAAGCTCTTTATTGATTCCCTCAATTTCCTTGATATGGTGAATTTCCTCTATAGCCAGCATGCGTTTGGCAGCGGTGTTGAGGATTTGAATGTCCCCCTGCTCTCCAAAGGTGATCAGGCCAATGCTAAGGTGTTTAAATACGGACCTAAAATATTGGTAATTACTCTCTTTCTCTGCTTGATCTTCTTTCAGTTTGGCCAAAATGGCATTGAATTCGATATGCAAATCGTCGGTTTCCGATCCATCAAATTTTACAGGATAGACCTGGTTGTACTGGTTTTTTTTGATGTTGTCCAGAAATAGCCGGACCTTTTTGAATGAGCTTTCTGAATATTTAATTAATAAAATAAGTTGGCCAAGGAAAAGGAGCAGAAGGAGTGATATAAGAAATACCCCCCAATCGTCTGTGATGGATATGCCCAGCAATACTTGAGTCGCCACCAAGACGGCAATTCTTCCCAAAAGACCTACCCTATAATCCATATTTTTCTAATCTTCTGTACAAAGAAGCACGAGTAAGTCCAAGTTCTTTGGCTGCTTTAGAGATATTTCCCCCATTTTTATCTATGGCTTTTTGAATGGTAGTCCGCTCCATATCATCCAAATTCAAGGTAAGGGCAGTTCCCATTTTTTCCTGTCCAGGCTTGGCTGATAAGAAAAAGAAATCTCTACTATCCAAATTTTCTCCCTCAGCCATGATGATAGCCCTCTCTATGGCATGTTGCAGTTCTCGGATATTTCCAGGCCAGGAGTAACGCTGTAGCACTTCTATTGCCTGGGGAGTAAATCCAGTGAAATTTTTTCTGTATTTCTGCACGTATTGACGCAGGTAGTGATTAGCCAGTTGGGGTATATCGTCCTGTCTTTCTCGAAGTGGGGGAAGATAGATTTCCACGGTATTGATTCGGTAAAGCAGATCTTGGCGAAAAGTATTCTCCATAACCATATCATGTATAGGCATGTTGGTAGCGCATATGAGGCGTATATCTATGGGGATGGCAGTATTGGTTCCAATGCGTGTGACCTCTCTTTTTTGCAATACCGTCAAAAGCTTGGATTGTAAAGGAAGGGAAAGATTTCCAATTTCATCCAGAAAGAGGGTTCCTTGGTCGGCTATTTCAAATCGGCCGGCTCTATCTTCTTTGGCATCGGTAAATGCTCCTCGCTTGTGTCCAAAAAGTTCGGATTCAAATAACGTTTCTGTAATAGCTCCCATATCCACCCCAACGAAGATATCTTCTCTTCGCAGTGACCTTTGGTGAATGGCCCTAGCAATAAGTTCCTTACCCGTTCCATTTTCTCCCAAAATCAATACATTCGCATCAGTCTCTGCTACTTTATCTATGATGGAGAAAATATTTTTCATGGTCGCAGAACTGCCAATGATGTCCGTATAGGGTCTACTTAAGTCAGTTTGTAGCGTTTTTTGTTTTTTATACAATTTCTCTACTTGGGTGTAGCTTTCCTTGAGTTTGATCGCTGCAGATAAGGTAGCAATCAATTTTTCGTTTTGCCAGGGTTTTAAGATAAAGTCTGTGGCCCCTTCTTTTAAAGCATGTACTGCCATTTCTACGTCTCCAAATGCCGTAATCAGAATTACTACTGCACTGGGATCCAAGGATTTGATTTGATTGAGCCAATAAAACCCTTCCTTTCCTGAGGTGGTATCCTCTCGGAAATTCATGTCCAGTAGGATCACGTCAAAGCGATGGGTATTGATCAAAAAGGGGATTCTTCGTGGATCTTTTTCTATATGCACTTCTTTGGCATGCTTTTTCAACAGCATTTTTGCTGCAAAAAGAAGATCCTCGTTGTCGTCGATGATTAATATTTTTCCTAGTGCTTGCTCGTCCATGATTTTTTTACTTAATCCAAAGGAAAAATAATGCCAAGTGCTATTTCTTCTTCCAGGCCCCAATATGGCAAAAAATATGTTCGAAAATGTACACTTTTATCTCCTTTTCGAACACATGTCAAACATTTGGGGGCTTGACATTAATCCCTACCTTTGTCGCTCACCAAATACAAACCACCATGTCTGCAAAAAAAGGGGATGCTGTAGCTGTACATTACACTGGAAGATTGGAAGATGGAAGTATTTTTGACTCGTCCCTATCTAGGTCTCCGCTAAGTTTTACTTTAGGAGATGGAAATATGATTCAAGGGTTTGACCAAGCTGTATACGGAATGGTCATCGGAGATAAAAAAACGGTAACTATCCCTGCCAAGGAGGCCTATGGCGAAAGGAAAGCAGACATGATGTTTGATGTCCCCTTGGTTCAAGTACCTGCAGACATTACTCCAGAAATCGGACTTCAACTGGTCTTACAGGGTGGAGGAGGTCAACCCATGCCAGTCACCGTAGTTTGGGTAGATGATGAAAAAATCACCTTGGATGCAAATCATGAACTAGCAGGAAAAGACCTTATTTTTGATATTGAATTGGTATCAATCTCTTAAGAAGTAGTTTTTTAGACATAAAGAGAAAGGTTATATACCTCTAGGAGGTTTTATTTTCCTTGAGATGAGCTAGAGTAGTCTTTGCCTGCGGGAAAAGGAGTATTAGTAAATTCTAATAATCTTGCTTCCTTCCCATCGAATTCCAAATACGTGTTTTGGTTTACCCATTCCCCAAGATTGTAGTAGGTACCTTGTTTTCCTACGGGGAGTTGAAGCGGCAAATGCCTGTGACCAAAAATATAATAATCATGTGGAGCACTTTCTTCCAAGGACTTGCAATAGGACCAAAGCCATTCGTCTGCTCCCAAAAACCGTTGTTCGTCTTTCGTGCTGTGGTTAATCCTACTATTTTTCGACCAGGCTTTTGCCAAGCCTATACCCAGGTCGGGGTGTATCCAGTGGAATAGCCATTTTGCTAGGGAATTGGTAAAAACCTTCTTGAGAAGTTTGTAGGTTTTATCCCCTGGTCCTAATCCATCTCCATGACCTACCAAAATCTTTTTCCCTTCGATTAGGATCTCTAGGGGACTATGGTAAACTGGAATCCCTAATTCTTGAGTAAAATACTCTTTCATCCATAAATCATGATTGCCAGTGA